>Ga0209345_10001813_pt1 | contig 24731 bp, 31 predicted proteins | sample Cruoilmetagenom7_FD_187294 | JGI IMG/M metagenome (GOLD analysis project Ga0209345, IMG submission 187294) | Oil polluted marine microbial communities from Coal Oil Point, Santa Barbara, California, USA - Sample 7 (SPAdes) (version 2) | ecosystem: Environmental > Aquatic > Marine > Oil seeps ...
CGATCTCTCGGCGTGCCGGTGCTGCGCGCGATCAATACCGTCAACATCGCGCTTGGCTTTGAATCGGGGCTGATGATCGTCGTCGTGGCCATCGTCCTTGACCGCATGCTGCGGATGGAGGGACGCAAATGACCGATACAATCGTCAATTTCAACAAGGTCTCCATCGTCTTTGGCGATGCCCCGCAAACCGCGCTGCCACTGATGGATCAGGGCATGACCCGGCCAGAGATCCAGCAACAGACCAGTCAGGTTCTGGGCGTGCATGACTGTGACCTCTCGGTCGCTCCGGGCGAAATTCTTGTGCTGATGGGCCTCTCGGGATCGGGCAAATCCACCCTTCTGCGCGCCGTCAACGGCCTCAACCCGGTGGTGCGCGGCACGGTCGAAATCCACGACGGCACCGGCATGGTGGATGTGACCCACGCCAACCCCGCCACCCTGCGCCGGTTGCGCCAGCACAATATCGCCATGGTGTTCCAGCAATTCGGCCTGCTGCCCTGGCGCTCCGTGCGCGAGAACGTGGGCCTCGGACTGGAACTTGCGGGCATCCCCAAGGCGGAACGCAACACGCGGGTCGAAAAGCAACTCTCCCTCGTCAACCTCTCAGACTGGGCAGACCGCCGCGTGGGAGAGCTTTCGGGCGGCATGCAACAACGCGTGGGCCTCGCCCGCGCCTTTGCCACCGATGCGCCAATCCTGCTGATGGACGAACCCTTTTCTGCCCTAGATCCCCTGATCCGCAACCACCTTCAGGACGAACTCATCGACCTGCAAAAAACCCTCGGCCGCACCATCATCTTTGTCAGCCATGATCTGGATGAGGCGTTCAAACTGGGCGACCGCATCGCCATCATGGAGGGCGGGCGCATCGTGCAATGCGGCACACCACAGGACATCTTCACCAATCCCGCCACGGCCTATGTGGCGGATTTCGTGGCCCATATGAATCCGCTTGGCGTGCTCTGCGCCCGTGACGTGATGGAACCGGCCATTGGCACGCCCGAAACCTGCGTCGGCCCGGATGCCAGCATTCAGGACGTGATGGAATGCGCCCAAGGGCATGATCGCCCGGTCGGTGTCACCGAAAATGGCAAACTCATGGGCCAGATCACCCGCAACCGGATCTTGGCCAAGCTGCTCGATCCGCGCGCCTGAGCGGGCGCGCGCTCAGACCTTGGTGGCCGATACCGTCGGCGTGATCCGCCGCTTCAGCACCGCCTCGCGCCAGCTGATGAAACTGACGGCGCCCACGATCACCATACCGCCCAGAACCACGAACACATCCACCCCCTCGCCAAAGACAAGCGCGCCCAAGAGCACGGCCCAGACGAGTTGCAGGAACGTCACCGGCTGCGTCACCGCCAGTGGGGCCGCGCGAAACGCCAGCGTCATCGTGTAATGCCCCGCCGTCGCCAGCGTCGCCACCGCAAAGAGGATCGCCAATTCCCACGGCGTTGGCGTGACCCAGACCGCCGCCGCCACAGGGGCCAGACCAATCGTGACCGTGATCGACAGCATCGCCACCACCACGCCGGGGCTGCTGCGGCCGGATACCACCTTGGCAATCAGGTAAGACGCGCCAAAGAAGATGGCGGTAAAGATCATCGCCAGATGCCCCGGCCCCACCTCGCGAAATCCCGGCCGCAGGATGATCAGCGCGCCGATCAGGGCCACCCCCACCGCCAAAATCCGCCGCAGCGCCAAACGCTCGCCCAGAAAAAGACCCGCGCCAAGCGTGACATAGATAGGGGCCAGATAATTCATCGCCGTCACATCCGCGATGGGAATCCGCGCCATCGCATAGAACCACAGCGCCACGCCCACCGTATGCACCATGCCGCGCGCCGCAAAAAATCCCCAGGTGCCGCGATCCAGCCGCAACCGCCAGAGCGATCCGAGCATCGGAATGAGAAACACCAGCCCCATGGCATAGCGCAAAAACGCCGCCTGCGGGGCTGGCACGCGCGTGCCCAACACCTTGACCAGCGCCGTCACCCCGACAAAGAGGATACCCGTCACCACCATCCAGAAGATGCCCCAGCCCGGTTGTGCCGTGCTTTCTGCCGTGCTTGCCTGTTGCGCGCTCATGCCTGCATTAATTCATGCCTCTGCCCGCCTGTCGAGGCTGGCTTGGCGCTTTGCCATGCGCTTTGCGCAACACACCCTGCCAAATGGCGCATAGCTCAGCCCCGCAGCAACCCAAATGCAATGGCCCACATCACACAGCCCACCCCGGCATCGAGCACCCGCCAACTGCCCGGACGGCGAAACAGGGGGGCCAACAGGCGTGCGCCATAGCCCAGCGCAAAGAAAAACACAAAACTCGCACAGACCGCGCCCAGACCAAAGGCAAAGCGATCCGCATATTGCGCCGAAACCGATCCCAGCAACACCACCGTATCGAGATAGACATGCGGATTGAGCCAGGTCAGCGCCAGACAGGTCAGCACCGCCCGCCGCAGGCTGCCCGCCCCCTCTCCCGCCTCAAGAGCGGCCCCACCGCGCCACGCGGCCCAAAAACTGCGCGCGCCATAGGCCAGCAAAAACGCTGCCCCCCCATAGCGCATGATCCGCTCCAGCCCCGGCACCGCCTCGGCCAGAACGCCAAAGCCGGTCACACCCGCCGCCACCAGCACCGCATCGGACACGGCACAGACCAGCACCACCGCCAGCACATGCTCACGCCGGAGGCCCTGCCGCAGCACAAAGGCATTTTGCGCCCCGATTGCCAAAATCAAACTCAACCCAAGTGCAAATCCCGCCAGTCCCGCCTGCATGCATCCGCCCCTTTTTCTTGGATCAAATACTCATCCGCGACCTTGCCGCCGGATCTTGCCTATCGGTTGGTTCTTCATTACTCAAATTCAATATACTTATCTGGAATTAGATTTCTTAATGTTGCTGCCACCCGACCATCTCGCCACCCTCACCGCGATTCTTCAAACTGGCAGTTTCGAAGGCGCGGCACAGGCGCTTGGCCTCACGCAATCGGCCATCTCGCAGCGGCTCAAGGCCCTGGAAACCCGTGTCGGCGCGCAGCTCCTCCACCGCACCACCCCCTGCACCGCAACACCCGTGGGCCAGCGTCTTGCCGCCCATGCCGATCAGATTGTCCTGCTCGAGGCGCGGCTTGGGGATGATCTCTCCGGGCTGACCCCCGCGCCGCAAACCCGCCTGCGCCTCGCTGTCAATGCCGATAGCCTCGCCACCTGGCTGCCCGCGGCCTTGGCCAGCCTACCCGATCACCTCTTTGATCTGGTGATCGACGATCAGGATGTGTCCCACGACCGGCTGATGCGCGGCGAAGTTCTCGGCGCGCTCACCACCCGCGCCAGCCCCCTGCCCGGCTGCGATGTCATGGCGCTCGGACTGCTACGCTATCAGGCCATAGCCAGCCCCGATTTCATCGCCCGCCACTTTGCCACCGGGATCACGCCGGACAGTCTCGCCACAGCGCCGATGCTACAATTCAACAGCCATGACCAGTTGCAACATCGCTGGATCGCGCAGGCGACCGGCGTCGCGCTCCGCCCGCCCTGTCACCGGCTGCCGTCGTCCGAAGGGTTTGTCACCGCAGCCCGTCTTGCCATGGGTTGGGGCATGGCCCCCGAGGCGCTCTTGCGCGCGGATCTCACGCGCGGCACGCTCACCCTGCTGCGCGCAGATTGCCCGCTCGATACCGCGCTCTACTGGCAATGGAGCCGGCTTCTGGGCAAGGCGCTCGCGCCGCTCACCCGCGCCCTGCGCCGTGGCGCGCGCAATAGCCTGCGCGACCTTACAAAATAGGGGATGATTCCTTAAGGTCTGTAACCTCGGCCAAGGCCCGCTCGACCAGTTCCGGCCCCGCTCCGGGCCGCGTCGCGCCCTCTGACAGGTGCCGCCGCCACGCCCGCGCACCGGGCCGCCCGGCGAAAAGCCCCAACATATGCCGCGTAATCTGGTTCAACCGACCACCGCTTGCGAGATGCGCCTCGATATAGGGGAGCATGGCCTGCACGGCCCCTTCCGGGGTGGTGTCTGGCTCTGTGCTGCCGAATATCCGCCGATCCGCCGCACAGAGGATATCCGCCGGCTGATGATAGGCCGCCCGCCCCACCATGACCCCGTCAAGCCCTTGATCAAGTAGGCTAACGGCTTGATCCAGCGATGTAATTCCGCCGTTGATTGAGATATGGAGGTTGGGGAACAGCATTTTCATCCGCTGCACCAGATCGTAATTCAAGGGCGGAATATCACGATTCTCCTTGGGGCTGAGACCGTCGAGCCAGGCCTTGCGCGCATGAATCTGCACCCGCTGCACGCCTGCGGCGATGATCTGGGCAAGGAACTCCGGCAACACCTCCTCAGGGGTCTGATCATCCACCCCGATCCGGCATTTTACTGTTACTTCAACGGGTTGCGCGTCTATCATGGCGGCGCAACACTCGGCCACAAGGGCCGGTTCCGTCATCAGAATCGCCCCAAACCGCCCCGATTGCACCCGATCCGACGGGCAACCACAATTGAGGTTGATCTCTGCATATCCCGCCTGCGCCCCCATCCGCGCCGCCCGCGCCAGCTCTGCGGGGTCCGATCCCCCCAATTGCAAAGCGACCGGGTATTCCTCCGGGCTATGCTCCAACAAATGCACCGCCCCTCCGCGCACCAAAGCAGGCGCCGTCACCATCTCGGTATAGAGCAACGCATGCCGACTGAGCCGCCGATGCAGATACCGGCAATGCCGGTCTGTCCAATCCATCATAGGTGCAACAGATAACCGGCAACTATCTGAAATACCTTGTTTTATTGGGTTTTCTTTAGTTTCCAGCATTTTTAAACTCGTCATATTCCGTATGATTTTGGCCTGTTTTGGTGCGTTTTTTCATGTAGTATGACTCAGAGTCATACGAAATCACTTGGAGTCATACAGACATGGCCACATTCAGAGCGCGAACATTAAAGGGCGGCAAGACCAGCGTTACCGCCCAAATCATCCGCCGCAACCCGCCGTTCGCAGACAGCCGGACCTTTAGCACACGGAAGGCCGCAGAGAAATGGGCGGCGACACGCGAGAAAGAAATTGACGAACAGATAAAAACGGGCGCGAAACCGACCAAGCGCAGCAATCAACGCCGCACTTTGGGTGATGCTATTGACCGCTACATCGAAGAGAACAAGCGCCAGATAGGCGACACCAAAACACAGGTGCTACGCACGATCCGCAGTGAGTATAGTATATCCAACATGGCGTGCGACCAGATCACCAGCAAAGAGATCGTGGCGTTCGCTAACGAGCTTCACAACCGCCCTAACCTGAATTCGGCGTCAACCGTCAGTAACTATGTAGAGCACCTATCGGCTGTGTTCCGTATCGCGGGCAGCGCATGGGGGTTTGCTCTTGACCGGGCGGAAATGCAAAAAGCGCGTTCGGCCTGCAAAGACCTTGGCCTTACCGATAAAGCTCGAAAGCGCGCCCGACGCCCCACGCGTGAGGAACTGAATGCTTTGATGGATCATTTTCAGGCGTCTAGCGCCCACGACCCCCGCGCCGTCCCTATGGAACGTGTTTTGGGTTTTGCCCTTTTTAGTACAAGACGCTTGGCAGAGATTTGCAGGATAACTTGGGCAGATTACGAACATGAGGGCGAAGCCCGCGTTTTGGTCCGCGACCTGAAACACCCCGGCGACAAAAGAGGAAACGATACGTGGTGCGACCTACCCGACCCGTGCCGCGATATTGTGGCAGCGCTAACGCGCTCCGATAAAGAGCCGCGCATATTTCCATATAATGTGGACACGATAAGCCGCCGCTTTACCCAAGCCTGCAAATTTCTTGAAATTGAGGATTTGCACTTTCACGATCTGCGCCATGAAGGCACGTCGCGCCTTTTTGAAATGGATTGGAACATCCCACGCGTGGCAGGCGTTACGGGGCATCGCGCTTGGGCGTCTTTGCAGCGCTATACACATATAAGGGCCAAGGGGGATATTTACGCCAACTGGAAATGGCTGGAAGCTATTACTTAATGATGTAACTGTTCAAACTGACGGCGCGCGTCAGCGCGGCAAGCGTCAAGGTATTCGGCAAGGTCTTTTATATGAACGCCTTTGGCAGATTTTTGGCTGGATTCCATCCGCATGACGGGCAACTTAATACTTCCATCATCTACTTTTCGCAGGAAGACTCGCGTCTCAAGCTCAAAATAGTCGCGCGCGACAATATCAACGGGAATGACTGACCGTCCGCCGTATTGTCCTAATAGCATCCATTGTGTGTCCAAATATCTACTCCTTCATACAAGACCCTTTTGTTTTTGCTTTCGATGGAACGGATATAGATACACGCTAAGTCATTGTCAACGCTCAATAAAAACTTCATTTGACCTAAAATTTTCTTACACCCACACCGGGTCTATCGACGGTGGCGCATAACCATAGGTCAATAATATTGACATATTTGTTAAAGGAGCTTTGCCAGAAAAAGATTATTTCTAACCCATTGATTTTAAACGAATGACCCTGTTGATAGTGACTTTTTCGCAACACTGTGATATTGTTCGACAATTAGAGACAAACTGCCTCAATTGGCGCGGCGCGCCATTCCCACCTCCCAAAAAACGAGGACAAAACATGACGACTCTTGTCGTAACAAATACTCAAATAGCCGCTTCCATGAGAATGTGCGCAACCACCTTTCGATGTTTCCGTAATGCATCAGCCCCGCAGCAACTGCCTTACGAACGCATTCCATCTGAAAAACCGCGAGTCGGTTTTGAACGTGCCTACCACGTCGGTCCAGTTCTTGAATGGCTCAAAAGAGCCTGCCCCCACCGTGTCAATTCGGCGTCTGAGGCGCAACTGATGGCGTCGGCGGCGTCCAATTTGGTCAAGATGGAGTCCGCACAATGAGCACCGAATTTAAGCACTTAGTGTCTTCGAGCGTTCAATTGCAGAACCGTTGGGGCACTATTACCGATCAACTTGCGGACCAAATTCAAAGTGATTTTGGGGTCGCCGTAACAAAATCACAATTGGCAGAACTTGAATGTGTGCGTCTCGCTGTCTTGAGCGGTGATACTGATTTGCTGGCAACGTTCGATGTAGAAGTGCAGCGCATTCCCGCTGTTCGAACAGCCGTAAAATCTCAAGAGCTTATCTCGGCCTTATCGAACGTTGAAGACCCGGCGCATAAACAGAGCCAAGAAGAGTGGAAAAAATTAAGCATACAGCAACGCATGTCCCGTGCCCGTGAATTGGATGCCGCCAAGCCCAAGGCGGCTGCACCAGCCCCCCTAACGGGGGCGGACCGTGCCAAAGCAATTCGAGATATCCAGACACTTCGCGGCGGGGCGCGTATCGCCGCCGCGCGCAAGGCGGGGTTAGCTTAAGTGGCGGTCCTAGAGTCGATCACAAACAAGCGACACGCCGCCTTTGTCGCGCGCGTAGTAGACGGTGAATCTTACGTTGATGCGTGGGTAGGTGCGGGGCGCGATACTGGCGCAAACGCCGGGGGGTCGGTTCAAAGCAACAGAGTTATGGGGAGTCGTCTGGCCAAACGTTATGCCGACGAAATAGCCCACGCAAAAAAGGCATTGGCAGACGACTCCGCCGATTCTGAGATCACCGTCGCAAACTTGAATGACCTTATGGACACCGTTTCGTCATCAATAAAAGCTGGAATCGAGATTTGCGAGAAGTTAGGCGAAAAGAATCTCAGTACGAGATTGCGTATCACCTTGGTTCAGCACTGTGGCCGTGTCGAAAGAACAGAGTTCCGTGCGGGGCCTTCACACGACGAACAACCGCCATGGGATTCCGGGGCTATGCTGGGACGCCTCACGCTCAAGGGGGTGTGTAACTGTGGCCAATAAGAATATTGAACACTTGATGTATGTCACCAAAATTTCAGCGAAAAAATTGGCGGACCTCACGCAGACATTAAGCTCACCGGACATCGCCCCCCGCCGCGTGTCAGGTTTGATTCAGGCGCTTGAGCGTGAAGCGACGGTGCTCTCACAATCAACGCAAAAATTGAGCGGTTATTGCGATGCAATGCGCGACTCTGAGAGTATCGGCGTACCAACGGGACCACCGCCAGACGACAACCTTTTGAAAATAATTGATAAAATCAGAAGCTACGAGAATATTTGTGAGACGTGCGGGGGGGTTAGAGGCGATCATGACGGCGAATATTCTGAGCTAACGACCGCACCGGGGGCATATATCCGCGCGCGTGAGCGCGAAAGTGAGTCCCAAAATGATGAATAATTTTCCATGGTCAGCCCCGGCGATTATCACCACCGAAACCGGATTCAATCACTTGCCCGTGGGGACCGTGCTGAGCGCCACTGAGGCGCATGAAGTATTCAGTGACCAGTACGACCCAACGGCCCGGTACAGCGTCTGTAGCGACCACAATGCGCGCCGCCATGTGACTGAGCAAGAGGCCGTAGCCAATGGCCTAACGTTCATTTTCGACGGCGTTCCTTGTGCCAAAGCTGGCCACATTGCCCCCCGTAAAATACGCCCGAATGACACCCGTCGCGGTTCTGAGTGCATCGAGTGCATCCGCACCCGACGAAAGAGACGCTAACCACCGCGCGTCCGCTTCCCCCGACAAGCGGGCGTGCATAATCTCACACCCTAACCCGACTAGGAGTAAAAAAACGAAATGACCTAGAACGATGAACTTACACTTGAATCGCGCTACGCGCGCGCGTCTCTTTCTATCGACCCTTCAAGTCTTTGATGCGCCAGACCAGCCAATCACGATTCAAGATCACATGGCCCACGGGTACGCAGAGGCGGTCACGTCCGACTATGTTGAGGATGCGTTTATCTTGAGCCGTCAGATAGATGCGCATGTATCAGGCGAATTGCACGCATCTGATTACAGTTATTGCACGCTGGACGTGTCTCAAATGAATGAAGCGCCGGGAACGATATCGGCGGCGCTCAAAATGGCTGGGTTCAGACCTGTTGAAGGACCGCGTAGCGGTCATTGGACCGACGCCCCCGGTAATGAACCGACGCTCAAAATCACCCTGCCCGCAAACCTTTTTACATGATTGAAATCAATGAGAGCCACCCACTACTACATCACAGCCGATGGGCGATTCATGTCGACAACCGAATGCGAATACATAAATTACCCCTGTGCACTGGTATCGTCAAACAAAGGGGCAAATTGGCGCGTGGATGCGGTTGGAATAGAGGACGTAAGTCACGCGCTTGAGCTTCGAAAAAGTGAGCCTGATGGTGCGCAGTTGGATATCCTAGCCGTACTGGAATGGGCCAAAGAGCGACCCGGCGAAAACGACTCTTCGCCGTTCGTCCCCAAGTCTCGTTTTGAAGAGGCGGCGCAAGGAATCCCCTATGCGTGGCTAGGGATCGTGTAACAAAAAAGACGCCGGGAAAACTGAAACCCGACGCCTTATTTCACACTTTGCTACCCCTTAATACAGCGAAAAGTGGGTGCATGTCAAGTTTATAGTGAGCGAAAACTTAAAAAGAATCTAATCAAAGCAATTGGATAGTAAATTTCGTTTAGGTAAAATGAAATTTACTATTGACATTTAAAAAAGAATCCGAATTCGACTCGACAAACTGATTCGAAAAGAGTATAGCTTGAGCATCCGGGGCGTTTTGCCCCCATCACGCGCACTTTGCTGATTTGCGCACAATTGCATGACGATCAAACCGAAAAGCGGCGCTTTTGGGGGCGGTGAAGTTGTGCACGCAAGAAAGAAAAACTGAGATATGAAGAATAGTAAAAAAGAGACCGCCGCTGAATTTGTGTGGCAAGACCTAGACGATATGGCGAGTGATGACGCCGTTTCAAACGACGATCTGTTTGCGCAGATGATCGCTCGCCAAAGAGAATTTTACGGTCCAGATATTAAAGAACCGTGTGAAGAGGCACTTGAACTACTTGAACAATGGACCGCTGACACCAGCGAAGATTGTGTCATGATCTGGCGCGGTCATGTAGCGCGTCAGACGCCCGGTGCAGGGCCAAAGGACAGTTGCGAGCGCTGGAACGACGCCAAGCTGACAGGCGCGCCCTGCGAAGCGTGGGACGCGCTCTTGACGCAGACGGTGCAAATCACGGCGGGCAGAGTATTCACGGACAAAGAGCGCAAGCGCGAATCCACACGAGACGAAAAGTGGGGCGGCAACCCGTTTACGTGGGGGGCGATCATCGCAGGCACCCCCGGCAAGAGCGCAGTATTTGCGCGCGAGCGCCGTGACCCTTGGGGGCTGTCGCGCCACATTGAAGACGCCTCAAAGGATGGCGCGGGATATGTGTTCGGCAACTGTCTGACGTATCGCCGCGCGGGGGCCGTCACATCTGTTTGCGCGCTCGTGATTGACGCGGATACAGGCCACGTCAGTTTTGATGATGCAGTAAAAATTGCTCAGAAATTAGGGTATGCGTTCATTGGCCATACGTCTCACTCACATTTGACAACAGAGACTGATCTGCGACGTGATGACGTGGTAAAGCATGCTGATTGCAGTGGCGACCCGTCACTTGAACAAGTCCGCGCATATGCTTCTGAAAAGAAGAAGTTGGCACCGCACATTGTTGATTCAATAATAATCAAAGACGCCCGCACGCCAACGGCGGACGGCGAAATGATTGTCATAGAACATGCCCCGATTGAAAAGTACCGCCTGATTTTCCCACTAAGCGAAGGTGACGTTAAACTTGCGGACCTCGCGAACACACAGAAAGAAGCGCAGGAAATTCACGCCGGAAAAGTTCGCGGGCTGTCTGACATGCTAGGGATTCCAACGGACCCCGCGACGCTTGATGTATCGCGTTTCTTCTATGCACCCCGCCATAAAAATGGGGCAGAGCATCGCACTGTCATTCACCGTGCGCCGCCGATTAAGTACGCAGATGTGATCGCGATTTCTGATCGAAAGGAAAAGACAGGCACGGCGTATAAGCGCCGCCCAGAGGTGATCACTGCCGATGGCACGAACGTCACGCAGCTTTACGACGATTATGCAAAGCGCTGGATGCTGGCAGAAATCGCAGAGCACGCTGATTTGGGCACGTCTGTTGCTGCTGACAACGGCGGCGGCAAGTTTCACGTCCGTTGCCCATTTGCCGATGGCCATACAGAGAGCGCAGATGATGGCGCGACATTTGCCATGAACGCAGAGGACGCGCAAAATGGATACGCTGTAGTAAAGTGCCTTCACGGTAGCTGTGCGCATCGCCACGCAGTTGAATATATAGCGGCGTGGATCGATTCAGGTGATCTTGATCCGGCGATGCTAATTGACGCCTCTTATATGTCGCCGCTGCCCGACGACGCCGTAGGGGAGAAGTTTGCGCAGGCGACGCCAAAAGAAATTGACGACGGCACCGTAAAAGAAGACCCACATAAGTGGGCAACCCGCGCCGGGTACAAAGTAAAGGACGGCGCAATCTGGAAAAAGGGGAGTGAAACAGACACCAAAATTTGTCAGATATTTGAGGTTCTAGGGCGATCATCAAACCTCACTGGCGACAGTGACGCAGGCCGCATCATTACGTTTAATAACGAAAACGGGGTGATAGTCGAAGTAACACTGGACCGCGCGGACCTTTTCAAGAGCGACGGCGGGGGCGTCATTGATGTTCTGGCCCGCGCAGGCATGGAATTTCATTTTGGTGGGAGAAATGGGCGCAGTGATTTTCTTGACCTGTTGCGCGCGGTCAAGAGTAACAAACGAATACCGGTCGCCCGTCAGGGCGGGTGGACTCAAGACCAAACAGGCCGCGTCACCGGATTTTTGGCCCCAACTGGCGAATACTTCCCGGCGCAGAATGACGCGCCCGAAATGCGCCTGCATTCAACGGCAATGGTCAAAGACGGACAAGCGCACGGGACCCTTGAAAATTGGAAGGCCGCAGCATCCGCAGCCCACCATAACTTTTTCTGGCAATTTGGCCTTTGCGCCGGTTTTGTTGGTCCAGTTCTCGGTCTCATTGAGGGCGCTACATGCGGCGTAAACTTCTCGGGGGCGTCGAGTAAAGGTAAGACGATAGCCTTGATGCTGGGCACCTCATGCTGGGCGACGCTGGCCAGCGGTATGGGGTTGTTCAATGTTATGAACAGCACCCCCAACGCGGTCGAAGACCTTCTTACAACGGCGTCGGGGGCAACAGCCGGTCTTGATGAGATTGGCGCGATGCAGAATACCGGCGACCTTACCAGCATGCTATTTGGAGCATCCTCAGGGTCCGGTAAAAGCCGCAAAGCTGGGCGCGGTGCGGGGCTGGCAGAAACTGCCCATTTTCGCACCTTTGTGATGACCTCACACGAACGCAGCTTGAAAACGACGATCAAGAACGCGGGGGGTGATTACAAGACGGGTCTGTCTGTGCGCTTTCCAGATATCGACGTCACCGAAAACAAGATTGTTGACGCCGATGTTCTGGCGCAACTGGACCTTATGAAAACGAACTATGGTCACGCTGGACCAGCCTTTGTGCGCTACCTGATTAAAGACCGCTGGCACGAACGTAAAGAGGAACTGAAAGCGCGCGTTAGCGCGGCTGTTGATGATATTGCAGGCCCAGACGCGGCCCCGGCACTACGCCGCGCGGCGTATGTCTTCGCGCTGGTGCAGGTGGCGGGATTGCTTGCAGCCGATGCCGGATTGATAGAGGCACGCCCGATTAAGACCGCAATCAAAAAAGCATTTTCGACGTTCAAAACATCCGACGAGGGGCGCGCTACAGAAGGCGGCGAAGCAATATTGGATAGCCTGCGCTCTTGGATCACACTGAACATGGGTAAGGGCCTGATACCAGCGGCGGAGGCGGGTGAACCCGGTTACGGCGACGTGCGCGGCTGGTACACAGATGACTTGATCATTCTCGATTATGAGCGCTTTGCCGATACAAAGGGGATGCGCATATCCGGAACCCGCGAGGATGCCATGGCGGCCCTCGCAAAAATCAAGGCTCTCGTTAAGAGCGGTAAGAATAATAAACACAACGCTTTGCCCGAGTGCGTCAAAGCGGACGCCGCCGCGCCTGCAGACCGCCGCGCGCGAAATGTCCGCATTTTCCGCAAGGTTTTGGGGGTCTAAATTCACGAAACCCCTTATTTATATGGCTGTGCGGACCGTGCGGACCTATTTTTCCTAGGTCCGCACGGCGAAACCCCTTATTTATATGGCTATGCGGACCGTGCGGACCGTGCGGACCAAAATATATAGTCCTTGCACACACAGCCTAAGTCTACCTCATTGCGCGCGCCTCTTTGCCTAAAACAGCCCGTGCGTGCACAGATACTGTTTTTTTGGTCCGCACGGTCCGCACGGTCCGCACAGCCCTTATTTATATGGCTCAAACCCGTGCGGACCTAGGCTAAAACAGGTCCGCACAGGTCCGCACGGGGCGCTGAAAACTGCGAAACACCCCGCTAACGCGGAAAAAGTATATAGTGCTCAAGCACAGACCACGCGTCCAAACGGAACAACGCCAACGCCAAACAACATACGACCGACACCCGCACCGACAGCCCCACACGACCGGCACCCCACACGCCAACCGCTCGACACCACCAAAAACACGCCACTCCGCTACTCGCCCGCGTCAGCGGGCATTGATTGACGAACACACACGGCCTATCCTCTTCCACCGCCCACTACTATCGTAGAAACAAACAGCGGACAAAAGGATATACGCTATGCAGAATGCTTGGATTTTGATCGTTACATCAATTATCGGTGGGCAGGAGTATTCAGCCGGAACGACAACAACTTACATATCAGGTGGAGACCCGGTTGTGTCAGTCGCCCGGTTCAACACTCAGACGGCTTGCGAGGAAATCGCAAAACGGATCGGCGGCACATTGTTTTCAGATGGAATTGCACCGAATGTGAGCGCGGAATGCGTCATGGTCTTTCGCGACTGACTAATGGGGGAACATTATGGCACATGATCGATACAGCACAACACACCATCTAACGCCAAAAGGATGGTCTCATCAAGACGAGCGCCCAAACGATGCACTTGAAACGTGGATTTGCACTGTTGATCAACCCTCTGGATTCTCAGATGAATATCGGAATTGGCGGTGCGGATGGGCGGATCGAAGCGTCGACCGCGCGTCGCGCGACAAATTACGCGCAGAATTCGAGGCAGAGCTTTCTATGCAGGCAAGCTCTGGGAATGGTGTTGTAACGAGCGTCGGCGAACCGCTGTAATAATCTGCATCACCACCCGGTCTGTGAATATGCCAATGTATTGGCCGTTCAATATGCCCCCGCTCTGGCCAATCTGGTCATGCCAAACGCCCCGAATACTGCCCGTCGGCCTCTCAACGTAATTTTATTGCGTAAGTTATCTACTTTACACAATACTAAGTTACAATGACTGTATTAAACGCAATATTATTGCGCATATAGCGCCGCTGGCTCAAAAAAGTTGATATCATATCCGCTCATTTTTCTTCTAGCGCAAAACCCGTTTTTGGTTCCTGAGATTTCCCGTTTTTGTAAAAGCGAACGCAGCCGCAACCGCCGCGAACGATCACCGCACGCCCCACCAAAACACCCGAATTCCCCCAAGTCACCCCAACTGGAAACAGTGAAATTCCACGATAACCTATTGATTTGACTCGCGAATCGTGCAGTCGGCGTGTTATAAAATTCACAACCTACGATGCACCGATTTAAGGGGGTTGAAAATGAATGCTGCGCCGCAGAAATATGTCATCTATTACCGCGTCTCGACGAAGCGCCAAGGCAAATCCGGCCTTGGTCTTGAGGCGCAGAAACGGGACGTGGAACTGTACCTGTCCAACTACAGCGATGTACCGTTTGAAGTCCTTGGGGAGTTCACAGATATTGAATCCGGTAAGTATGACGACCCGCGCCGCCGCCCCGGACTACAGCAAGCGCTCACTCTCTGTCGTGCCGAAAAGGCCATTCTATTGGTCTCGAAATTGGATCGTTTGAGCCGCCGCGTCAGCCACATAGCCGCGCTTATGGACGACAAGAGCCTTGTTTTTAAGGTCGCAACGCTTCCCAACGCTGACGCGTTCCAGCTTCATATCTATGCAGCCCTAGCCGAACAAGAGCGCCAGTTCATAAGCCTCAGAACCAAGCAAGCACTTGCCGTAGCTAAGTCGCGGGGGACCGTCCTAGGTGGATTGCGAGCCAACACAGCGGCCCGCAACGAGGCCAGCAAGACCATCGCCGATACCAATGCCGAACGCGTGGCCAGCCTCATTGTACCTATGCGCAAAAACGGGGCCACCTTCCAATCAATAGCCGATGCGCTTAACGCCGCCAACGTACCCACACCGCGCAATAAAGAATGGGCTGCAATGAGCGTAAAGAATGCATTTGACCGCCTGTCAGCGGCTCCCAAACGTGATCTTGTGCACGCTGACGCGTGCCTTCAACAATCGGACAAAGTCCAATGACCCGGCTTGCTGAATTTTGCATGCTCTTGCTTTGGCTGGTCATTCTATACCCCCTATAGAGCGCGCTCATTGATACCCGAATTCATTGTCCGTTTTATGCTGATAACGGCCCCCGTAGGGGGGGGGGGGCAGTTGACCAATACACTGATAAACCATCTGAAAGACAACCGCCGTCAAAAAGTAAACCACAAAGGGTTTAAAAGTTAGCGTCGAGTTACCAAAAACGGCACCAAAACGGCGAAATCCTACACGCCGTTCGCCGCATAGATTTGATAAACATTTGATAAAATGCGGTTTTATAGGATTGGGATTTTCTTTATCGGCTTTTATCAAATCTTATGCCCCGGAAATCTCTAAAAAGGCCGCGTCAGTGGATAATAAATACATCCAGTTAAAAAGTTGGGACCCAGACCCGTATACCCCCCGCCCGCCCGGCAGGGGGCACTGTTTGCGTACATGAGGGTGGGACCAAAAAGTTAGGCGGTTAGGGACCCAACCGCAAAGCATTATTTCACGATGACGCCCGTTATCGCCCCATAATATTTTAATGTAGAATTGTCGGAGTTAGGCCGATGATCACACAGCAGCAAAGTCACGCTCTGCGGAGCTTGTGATTGTGCAAGTAAGGCTTTGGGTAAGTCGTTTAAAAAAATGACCGCTGTTTCTGGGCGCTGTCGATTGACCTATTGGCTAGGCTCAGCGGATCCCGTAGCATCATCCCAATAGGAGATTACAATGCCTTACTTACACAATCACAAGCTCTTCATTAGCCATGCATGGAGTTACGGAGACCGCTACAACCGCGCCGTCGAGTTCCTCAACTCTGCACCAAACTTCTTATGGTCTAACTTTTCCATCCCAGAAGATGACGCTTTTCCGCGAATGTCTTCTGCCGAGTTGAAAGAAGCGATGCGCCGACAAATCCGCCCGGTGCAATGCGTGGTAATTGTATCTGGGATGTATGTATATCATAGCGATTGGATTCAGTTCGAGATGGACTTCGCCAAATCCCTCGGAAAGCCGATCTTAGGTATCCGTCGTTGGGGCGAGGAACGAACGCCACAGAGCGTGATCAACTGCGCGGATGAGATGGTGAATTGGAACTCAAGCTCGATTGTTGCAGCCATCCGCCGTCTCGTGCCGTAGGTTGCGATAATGTTCACATATCCTGCGCTTTACCAGACAGCGGGAAAGATGTCGGCTGAGTCACAGGCAGCGACATTAAACTTGATACGTGGAGAGTACGCCTTACTTTTTATCGCTTCCATTCTCTCAATGGGTTGGAGCAAAGAGCCTCTTTTCTTTTTGGCATATTCGCTTGTCCTCTTAGCATCTTTAGGGGTGCTAATTAAGCGGAACTCGGGGAAGCCTGAACAAGGATGGTATCGTGGACGAGCACTAGCGGAATCAATAAAGACTTCATGCTGGCGCTATTGCATGAGAGCCGAACCGTTCAACGACGCCGACTATGCCGAGAAACCTCGGTCGGAATTCCGCAACCATCTTTTGGAAATTCTGCGGACGAACCGCTTCCTTGGTGATCGAATGCCCCCTGATAGTGCAGCGAAGGAGCAGATTCCCACTTCGATGCAGACTGTTCGCGCGTTGAACCTAGAAGAACGCAAAGCGTTTTATCTTGAACATCGCATACAAGAACAGCGTAAATGGTATGCCGATAAGGCTGGCGCAAATAAGAAAGCGGGGCGGCTTTGGGGCGGAATCGCAGTTGGAGTGTATTGCGTCGCGATCTGTTTGGCGCTCACCCGCATTGCCCTGCCGGACTGGACCTTTTGGCCAATAGAGCCTGTCCTTGTGTTAGCATCAGCTATCATCGGATGGACGCAGGTAAAGAAATTCAACGAATTGGCTTCGTCATACTCACTGGCGGCTCACGAAATCGGAATTATCCAAGGCAGTATAGACTCTGCCCAAACCAATGAAGCATTCTCTGATTTCGTCAATGAGGCGGAACAGGCGTTCTCACGCGAACATACACTGTGGGTTGCACGGCAGCAAAGCTGAGGATATGCGGCGTTTTAAAAATGGCAGTTTCCGGCAATTAGAGTCTGGTCACATTAAACAAGGGCCAGAATGCCCCTGACACGTATAGCTTACGCATCGTTTGCGCCCTCCCTTAAAGGGCGCAGGATTGAGTCAACTGAGGGGATTGATTCAAACGACGAAATCTTGCGAGTTATTTTCTTCTGACCACCCCAATAGTCTGAGTCCGCTATATAGTTTTCAGGTGTAATTACCAGATCGAAGCCGTGATCCCGCTTGTGTAGTTCTATCTTTTCGGCTGTTGTGTGAACGTGTTTCGCTAGTTCCGACAGCGCCTTTATATTCTCTTTCGTGAAGAACTGCGCCGCCAGCTTGAGAAACTGCAAGCCGTTGTTGATATTCTTGATAGCCTGCGCCCGCTTGTCAGTCATTCTATCTATGACGATATCGCTAAATTCCTTAGAGGCATCCGCACGCGATAGAAATTCTAGATCAGCAAGTGCACATAAAAGACCCGACGACGGGGCACCGTGCATTCGTAAAATTGACGCCGCTTTTACTTCCAAAACTGTATGCTCTGTGTCAATTGGCACCCGCTTAGTTTTACCAACACCGTCTTCGCGCTCAACCCAAGTCCGCCGTGTTTCCTTTAGTCGGAAGTGACCACTATCGGTAAACCTTGTCATTCCGCTATCGCGGAACGTAGCACTCAACGCGCTTACGGCGCTTAACGCCAACTCTTCAGTCCGCACCAATTCCGGGGTGATAGCTTTGATCGCTTCGGGAATGCCTTTCAACGTCTTCTGGATGATGTTCATCTTGGAAGCTCGACGGATTTGCTTTTCTAGCTTTTCCTCGAAATTGTCAGCGACTTCATCGCCAAAGTAATGGCGGGCGCAGTCCCTACCGCAAAGAGCAACCCGCCCGTCTTGCATCTGGACCGTGAAACCCTTTTTGTGTGGAGTGTGATTATCACAGAAGGCGCAGCGAACTTCATACTTTGCCTCATAACGATTGATATAGTGCGCCGGAATTTCACCAGTGGGAATGACTGGTGTTAGCCCTTCCTGAAATTCAGGGTGGGAAATGATAAGTCCTTCAAGCGAAAGCGTTTCCATGCCCATATGTGATTGCCTATACCTACAGCGGCGCAAGATGTAGTAGTTTGTTCACTGTTTACCCTACATGGAAGAAGCAAAAAAATCAACAGCACTTCACACGCCCAATCTCAACATGTATTTTTGTCTGCTACCCCAATCGCTGGCGGTACACATCACCCCCGACGGTGTTAGCAAATGGCAATCATCACGGTCTTCTTGACTAAGAACCGCCCGAATGATCTTACTTTCATAGCGCAGATTAAACTAATTGGAGCATTTCATGGTAGGCGACAAATTCAAGCCGGGGGACCTTGTGCAATTAAAGGCCGGTGGCCCTAAAATGGTGATCGAGGAATGGAATTTGCTGAACAAAGCGTACAGATGTGCGTGGTTCTCAGGCGCGAAGCACAACACTCAGCTATTCAAGGAAGAGGCTATTCAGCCCCACAGGGATGATGATGAATGACCCCACAGGATGCCGCCCAATGGATGCTTGACGAACTCACCATGCGTAAGGTTCTGGAGCAAGAAACGGCCGCTTGGGAATTGAACAAGGTGGACGAGTCGCTGACTTATGACAACGACAACGGAAATCTTGCGATTGCTAAGAACGTGCTGGCTGCGTTCAACAAGTTGACCAAAGGTGATGAAGTGGTTTGGTCGCGATCAGAGCGGCATTGGCGTTTTCGCAAGAAATACGACAAGCCAGGGCGAATGCAAGACTGAGTTTTTTGAAAGGTTTCCCCATGACCGAAAGCTACGAAATCATGCGTAGGGCCAACATAACAGATCCTGACGGGTCCGAGTCAGTCTTTTATGAAATCCACACCATTGTCACCGTGGACGGAGTTGAGACGCGTCACAGGAATATGGACGTTACGTTCAAGTCGCGAGAGAAAGCTGAGGAATGGCTTGCGAAACAGGCTTGATAAGGTACCAGCCGGTGGTTTGATGGTGGCCCCCGTTAAGGGCGGCCTCTAACTTCGTATGACTCTTGTATGACTCGTTAGAGTCGCTTCACCCTAATAGAATGAAAATATTATAGATAATTTAGTTGTGCGTCCAATCCATCATCGGCGCGATGCTCAGGCGGTGAGCATCACAAAGCCTTTTTTTTGTTGGAAAATCAGTCATATATGGAGGATCTCACTCGGACGTATTTGGTGCTATTTCGGCATAATTGGGGCTGTGCATCCTTATCAGTAGTCCACAGGACTACCAAATTCTTGTCGAGGACTACTGAAATGGGCTCAATCGTCGAACGCAAACGCAAGGATGGCACGATCAGCAATCGCGCGCAGATCCTTATAAAGTCGAAGGGACGGATCGTCCACCAAGAGTCGTCAAGCTTCGATCGGTTGGCGTCGGCGAAAGCCTAGCTGAAACATCGGGAAAAGGAACTTGCGACACCTGGTGGCCTTAACTCTGTACGCCGATAATCAGGATCAGTTGGTGACGTCATTGAAGACGACCTGAAAGCCACCGGCGGCAACATCGGCCGCACAAAGGGACAGATGTTGCGTAAGATCCGCAATGACTTTGTTATCAGTGACATTCCCTGTGATGGACTGCGTGCAAGTGACGTCACGACCTTTGCCCGGGCTTTGTAAAATGGCCGGTCCGCCGCACCAGTACAGAACATAGGTGGTCCTGCTTTTTCGACCAGATTGCAGCCCAGTTAAGGTCGATCAGGGTTTCCTATCAGGCTGCTGTTCTCATCGGTTCAGTTTGGTTGGCATGGACCTCATCTGGGGTCAAGACGCCGTGGGTCGAGTGGGGCCGCTCGGCATTGGGAGAGGCCAACCATTTGCCGATGCCGTCGCGGACCTGTCATCCGATCTCAAAAGCGCGCAGGTAAACGCATTCGTATTTCAGCGACCGCCAGAGACGATCAATCATGCGATCCACCTTAACAAAGGGTCCGAATTTCTGCGGCCACCCCTCCAAAACTGCGGCCCATGTCGTGGTTCGCACGGGTCAGCGCAATGCAAACCTCATAAAGATTGACTGGCCTTTACCGCTCAACTCGCCCTTCGTTTTGATCCAATACGGCAAGCAAATTTAGGACGGACTGTAGAACCTCCGTGTCGCGGACGGATGCAAGGCCGGATATTATTTTCCTGCAATGCTCTGGCTTGGCAAATTGCAAGCGGTGCCATGCGCTGTCCACGGGATCGCTCCTGTCGCTACCAAGGAGCTCTTGCACTTGGTCAATCAATTCGGCGGGTTGTATGCCCAAGGCGTTGGACAGGATAAACAATCGGCTGACCGATACGCGGTTTGATCCGGATTCGTATTTTTGAAGCTGCTGGTGCGTGATGCCGCACTGCGCTGCGAGTGACGTCATGGTGTGGCCTGAGGCCAAACGAGTTCGCCGCAGGACCCGCCCCACGATGAAATCAATATCATTCTGTTTGGAGCACATTACTGAACATCAGACCTCTCTTTACGCAAAATCACATAGTCTTTGGGTGCCGTTTCATGGATGCCTGAAATGCGCTCGCACCAGGTTTTCAGGATCATCGTTGTCGTCAGAGAGGCCACTTCGGGATGACGCGCCAACCGATCACGAAGCTCTTCCACGATGGACTGATCCGCCGCCTCGATCAGAACCCGCATGTCAATTGATCCAGATGTCGACCAGACCGACACGACTTCTTTCCAGTCCGAGATCGAGGCAAACACGATCCCGCAGATCTTGCGCCGAAGTCTCACATCGAACATGGCGCGCACGCCCGAAGGACGCACATCCAGATCGGGATCGATATCGACCGTGAAGCGGCGGATAAAACCGCGCTCGACCAACTGGTCTATATGATACGCAACGGTGGTCCGGCTTGTGCCAACAATTGCAGCCATTTCCGAGACCGTCGAGCGGCTGTTCTCACGCAACAATTCAAGAACCATTCGGCTGGTCGCGCAAAGGGGCTTGGCCAAGACGGAATCCTTGGGAGGGGCAGGTGCCATTTAGCTCTACCCTAGATGGTTTTTAGTCAAAATGAAGAGATTTCTGCATTTTGCAAGGTAGCCCTAAAGGAGTTTCCGGAAAATCTTATGCGATATGCATAAAGGAGCCTGCATGATGGGTAATCATATCTCAGTGGCCGATGTCGAAGATCATTATCCTGAGCAGAGCTGGCAGCGGCTTGTCTTCGCGGATCTCAAATCGACGCTCACCAGCACATCCCGCCCATTCCCCTGCGTCTTCGGGGCGTCCGCGATCAAGTCGCGCCAGCTCAGGGTCGCGTTTGTAGACCCGTTGACCCCCGATCACTTGGGACCGATCTTGCGTGACTATATCACGCATGCACGGGACTACGGGCGCATGACCTCTTTGGTGGTATTCGCGCGTCCGGGCCCCGTGCGCGACATGAAGAGCTACGAGGACCAACTCTGGACCTTGCTTGACGGAATGGAGCGCACGGATACGACCCCAAGACCGCCAGCGATCCCCGCAGAGATCGATCACCCGAATTGGGAATTCTGCTATGCGGGCGAGCCCATCTTTGTGTCCTGCGCGACCCCTGCCCATGTCTTGCGCGCTAGCCGCAGATCGGCCACCTTCATGGCCGTGTTCCAGCCACGTTGGATATTCAAGGGGATCATGGACAGTGATGAGCCTGCCGTGCAGCGCTCCTTGCATAACATTCGCGATCGGATCATGGCGTATGACGCGGTCCCCGTATTTCCCTATCTCGGCAGCTACGGCAATCCAGAGGCCCGAGAGCATGTCCAGTATTTTATCTATGACACCAATGAAAGGCCCGCTTGCCCTTTCCATCAACTCGGACAGACCAACAGGCCAAACGAGGGAGAGGTCGCATGAACCTGAACGCTCGGTCGAATGCGCGCAACCAGGATTTCAGCGTTTTCACCTCTCGGATCGACACCGCAGATTTGGGTCCCCTGATAGAGTCGTCCTTGCCGGATCAGGGACATATCGAAGTGCGCCGCGATGTCCCCGGCAAACATCACAGCCAGCATGATAGCGAAACAGACGAAACCCTGATCGTTCTCGCGGGACATCTTCTGTGCTACTGGGACAGCGGAGAGACTATTGCGGGAACCGGCTCGGTCGTCGCATTTCCAGCGGGCTTCACCTATGGCACTGTCGCGCTCGATGAGGGCGCAACCTATCTGATCGTGTTCGACCAAATGAAAATGCCATTTGATGGATGAGATGCGCGCAACCCTCTCTCCGCTTCGCGGCGCAGCGGTGATGCTCAATATCGTATTGGGCGCAGGACTGCTCACCCTTCCCGGACTGGCGGTTCAGCACGCTGGCGAGAACGCTCTGACGGTCTGGTTGGCCTGCGCGGTTGCCTCCATACCCTTGCTTGCGGCCTTTGCCGTCATCAGCCGAAGCCACCCCGATCAAGGGGGATTGGCAAAGATCGCCGGACTCGCCTTTGGACGCTATGGATATGCGGCCACAACATTCCTGTTTCTCGGTGCAGTCCTCTTTGGATTACCGTCAATAGCCTTGACTGGCGGCTATTATGCCAGCGCTATGCTTGGTGGCTCACCGCATGTGTTCGCAGTTGGTATGTTGCTTTTTGCTGTGGCGATAAACCTGGTATCGGTTGAATGGACAAGCCGCATCAATGCGATCATCGCAAGCGTGGTGCTAGTGGCGCTTGCGGGGATCGCGCTCGTCGGCGTGACCCTCGTCAGCCCAAGCTGGGAGACCCTGCGCCCGCCACTACCTCCAACGATTTCGCTGCAGGTGTTTGGTCAGGTCTTTATGATGATTTTCTTTGCCTTCACCGGTTGGGAACTTGCTGCGAACCTCAGCGCAGATTTCCATAATCCTCGCCGCGATGTTCCAATCGCAATCGGTCTGTCTTTCTGCGTCGCTGTGCTGCTCTACGTGGTGCTTGCCGTCATCGCCGGATCTTTGGGACTGAGTGATAAGGCAGCAGCCCCCTTTGTCGTTTTGTTCGAAACACGCTTTGGATGGATGGGCGGCACATTTATCGCCGGCGTCGCGGTCATTCTGGTGATCGCAAATCTGGCGGCGGCTGTCTGGGCTGTGTCTCGCATGGTATGGGCATCGGCGGGCGAAGGGCTTTTGCCCAGGAACCTGCGGTCTTTGAAAAACGGCACCCCCTATCGCGCCGTCATCACAACAGTCAGCGCGCTCGTCGCGGTTGAGGTGATTTCCGCCGTGGGCGCGTTTGATCTGGGCGTCATGCTGGGCGTCGCGGGGCAGAACTTTCTGTTGATTTATGGCATTTCCGCTTTGGCTCTCGGGGTATCCAGCCCAAAGCGCGCCGAGAAAATACTTGCCTTGACCTGCATCACCGAGGTGCTGCTCTTGGTGGCATTCCGCGCCGGTGAGGGACTCGCTTATCCGATTTTTCTATGCGTGATCGCGATTGCGGTCGTGCGGCAAGGACATAGACCCGCAATACTCGGAACACTGGACTAGACGGCGGGCATGATGGAGACACCTAAATCGCCTGATCCCGCAAAGCCCGCCTTCGCAGAGGCCGAGATCGTATCTGTCTTACGCAACCTGTCGAATGCACGCGTTCGGCTGGTGGCGGAATTCATTGCCCAGATTGCCATGGTTCATGATCCAGACGTCGTGAAAACCTTTCTGGCATGGCGCTCTGATCCTCGGCTCGATACGCTCTTGCTGCTTGCAAGCGAACTCGACGTCGATGCCCTCGATCAACTCTTATTCAAGGCAGAGGACCTCTCCGCGCAAACGCATGACATGATGCCAGGCAAATGACCGTGGACCAACCGCGCCCGGCTTCCTTGTCACACGCTCATGTCGTGCAACAGCCTTGAAAGCCTTTGGGCGTTAACCCGGGACATATCCGGTAGGCTCGAAGGCGGTGTGAGGTGCCCCTGGTTTCCAGAGACCCGCTTCCTTCAGTTTCTGCTGTCTGACCTCGAAGTCAACGGGCGACAGCATGCCGTTGTTCGTGTGCGTGCGTTTCGGGTTGCAGACCATCTCGATGTATTCGAACACGCCCTGCCTTGCAGCGTCGCGTGTGCGGTATGTGCGGCGTCGTGCCGATGTCGTCCCGGGCCTCTCGGATCAAATCAGTCTGACGCACAGGCAAGAGAGCCCGGTGCATCCGACATGCGCGGGTCGAAGAAGAGCATGTTGCCCAAGTCCGCGCGCGCGGCGTTGACCTCTGTCGCGTCTGGCAGCGGTGCGAGCGGTGCGGCTTCGTCCGCGCCCAACATGGTCT
>Ga0209345_10001814_pt1 | contig 24726 bp, 21 predicted proteins | sample Cruoilmetagenom7_FD_187294 | JGI IMG/M metagenome (GOLD analysis project Ga0209345, IMG submission 187294) | Oil polluted marine microbial communities from Coal Oil Point, Santa Barbara, California, USA - Sample 7 (SPAdes) (version 2) | ecosystem: Environmental > Aquatic > Marine > Oil seeps ...
GGGCTTAGTATGGGTAAAATGCAAATTGACAGGAAATAAAAAGATAGTATATTTTCTAATAAATTATATTTAACTTAATAAATATAATATCAAATTATTATTTTATTTCAATATTAATTTAATTTAATTTACTTTAATCAGCCTGTCAGGATCATTTGGAATTCGGCTATAATTTTAAATCACAATTCGTATTACAGTTTAAATAAAAATATCATAAACAAGTTCTATTAGTGTTTCCTTAAGTCTTTCATCATCTGTCAGTGGAAGACATATGGCTGAAACACATGCATCTTTGATGGATATCCCCCTTTTTACAAGCAAAGCAGCATAAATCAGCAACCGTGTACTTGCACCTTCTGTCAGTCCCTGTTCTTTAATATTTCTGATCTTAGTTGCAAGAGACACTATCATTTTAGCTGTTTTAAGGTCAATCTCTCCTTCACAAGCAACGATTTCAGTTTCAATTGAAGCATTTGGGTATTTAAAATCTATCGCTATGAATCTCTGGCGTGTGCTTTGTTTCAGATCTTTTAAAATAGATTGATATCCTGGATTGTATGATATCACCATCATAAAATCTTTATGAGCAGAAATAATCTCCCCTTTTTTTTCCAATGGAAGCATTCTTCTATTATCTGTTAATGGATGAATAACAACAGTTGTGTCCTTACGGGCTTCAACTATTTCATCAAGATAGCAAATCCCTCCCATTTTTACAGCCATTGTTAAGGGCCCGTCAACCCACACAGTTTCATCATTTTTCAAAAGATATCGGCCTATCAAATCAGATGCAAACAAATCTTCATGGCATGCAACAGTAATAAGAGGCCGTTTTAAATGATAAGACATGTACTCAACAAATCTTGTCTTACCGCAACCTGTAGGCCCTTTCAACATAACAGGAAGTCTGGCATCAAAAGCTGCCTCAAATAATTGAATTTCATTTCCAATGCAAAGATAATATGGCTTTTTTGTTATTACAAATCCTCGACTTTTATTTAAATTATTGTCAGACATTAAAATCAAACTCCTTATAAACTCACATATCTTTCACCTTGCATTAGCAGGGCTAATATTATATGTTTTAATAAATATTTATTTTTTGCTCTTGATCAATTTATTTTCCCGCTAAGGTATATTTCTATAATGCAAATTAAAAACAATAGCAACATGCATCAATTCAGCATAAATGACAAGCAGATCATTGTTCTTGGAACAGCTCATGTATCCATAGAAAGCGCCGAGCTTGTCACAAAAGTTATTAGCGAAGAAAAACCTGATACTGTCTGTGTTGAGCTTTGTCAATCAAGATATGATTCAATTACACAAAAAGAGGCCTGGCAAAATACAGATATTAGAAAAGTGATCAAAGAAAAAAGGGCTTTTTTGCTTTTATCCAATCTTTTGCTTGCATCATTTCAAAAAAGAATCGGCAAAAAACTCGGTATAAAACCTGGTGAAGAAATGATAAATGCAATTAAATCAGCCAATGATGTTGGTGCTAAAATCTTCCCGGTGGATAGAGATATAAGGATAACTCTTTCTCGTATATGGCGCATTATGGGATTTTGGAGCAAGTGCAAACTTCTGTTTCAGCTACTTCTATCCATAGGAGAAGTGGATAATATCAATCAGGAAGATATTGAAAAAATGAAGCAGGAAGATATGCTTCAATCCATTCTTTCAGATGTGGGCAGGTCACTTCCTGTAATAAAAGAAATATTGATTGATGAACGAGACAAATATCTTGCTCAAAAAATCAAATCAACTCCAGGAGAAAAAATCATAGCTGTTGTAGGAGCAGGCCATGTACCAGGCATTAAAACACACATTAATTCTGAGATTGACCTGTCTGCTCTTGAACAACTTCCTCCCAAAAGCTATCTTTCTTCCATAATTAAATGGACAATACCTTTGGGTATTTTAATTTTATTTGTTACAGGTTTTTATTTTGGAGGAGTAGAAAAAGGAACAAATATGGTATGGTGGTGGTTTATTGCAAATGGATTTTTTGCAGGTATCGGAGCTGTTGCTGCTTTGGCCCATCCTGTTACCATATTATCTTCTGTTCTTGCAGCACCTATAACTTCTTTAAATCCCATGATTGCTGCAGGCTGGGTTTCAGGGCTTGTTGAGGCCTTTTCCAGAAAACCAAAGGTAAAAGACTTTGAAAAACTTTCAAATGACATTCTTTCAATTAAAGGATTTTGGAGCAACAATGTCACTAGAATTCTTTTGGTTGTTGTATTTACAAATATCGGCAGTTCCCTGGGTACAATGGCTGCGCTAACGATCATGCTTAATGTTTTGAAATAATATTTTCAAAAACCGGTTCTTAATATTTATTTATTGTTAACTTGTTTTTTTAAAAGAAATTGTAACCTTGTTGAACCTATAGCAATAACGTCAAACTCTTTTAACTTCATAGAATCTTTAACTGTTCTACCATTGAGCTTCGGTTTTGCAAGCCCTTTCACAAAACTTAAATAATACCCATCAGGCCTTTTACTTACAGTTGCACAAGTTTTACCTACTGTAAAGCCATTTACCACTATATCTGACGATGAATTTTTTCCAATTTTGACAAGTTTTTTAGAAAGTTCTATATCTCCATCCCCACCAGCTATGAAAGATATCATTCCTACACAACCTCTCTTATTAAAGACCCTGTCATTTTCGCTTTTCTTTATCATGTCCCTGTACTTGGCTGTATCCATTATCATAGTCTGATTCATATCCTGAACTGTATCAACAGGTATTTGTTCATCTCTTTTATAAATAAATTCTATAATATGCTTGCCAATTGTGATTGCATCATGATTTTTCAACCAATGCAAATCAATTCGCTTGTCATCTCTAAATGAACCATTTTTGCTTTTAAGATCAGTAAACAGAAATTCTTCTCCAACAGAATCAACCTTGGCATGATGCCCTGATACAGCCAAATTTTCGATAACAACATCATTGTCCCTATGACGCCCGATTTTCAAGGAAATCCCATCATCAAGATCATATTGTCTTAGCATTTTATCTTTGAATTTAAGCAACAATGCCGGCATAAAATTTCTCCTTTTAATACTTTATAAATTAATGCCTTTGGTTATCTATTAAATTATTTGTTAAATGCCTTTAAAAAAAAATCTATAATTGATGTTATTGTTTTTTTTATCTTTATAACAATAATAGTTATATTATCTTTTCCACCTCTCTCATTCGCCAAATCAACCAGTGCCTTGCATGCACTTTCAGAACCCATGCTGCATACAATATCACGGATTTTGTCCGGTTCAACCAAATCGCTTAAGCCATCAGAACAGATAACAACAATGTCTCCTCTAAAATATGGTATCTCGCATATATCGGCCTTCACAATCTTATTAATGCCCATAGCTCTTGTTAATACATGACTGAATTTAGAATTTTTCTGTTTTTTATCTGAATGCTCAATTGAATTTAACTCAGTTTTTAAATTGTGAATCACTGAAAGAAGCTCAATATTATTATTGTGTATCAAATAGATTGGACTGTCACCAACATTTGCTGCTATCAGCGATTTGTCCGTAAAAAAAACAAGCGATACTGTTGCACCCATTCCCTTACAAGAATTATTCGTGCTTGACAACTGATAAAGGTTCCGATTGGCAGCATTGATCTCTGCTATTATATGATTGGCTGTAATTGAAAGTGAATCATCAATTACTTCCGGCTTTAAGTCTTTGCCGTCTATAACAATTTTATTCATATGGCTTTGTAACATATCAACCACAAGTCCGCTTGCCACCTCTCCTGCTTTGTGCCCCCCCATACCATCTGAAACAATATAAAGTTTCAACAAATCGTTATAATACAAAACATCTTCATTGTTTTTTCTTATTCGTCCCACATCTGTTATTCCTGCAGATTTTATGATAGCCATAAGATATATTTTTTTTATTAAAAAGCTATTAAAATATTTATAACAATTTGCTTTTCAAAACTTTTTATGAAACCATTAAATTTAGTTTTAAAGTTATTTAATACTATATATATAGATTTGTTAAACAGTACAATGATAGGAAAACAGGAAAAGTCATCAGTCGATAAATTATTTTAGTCATTTATATTATAAAATACATCGATAATTTGTCAATGGATATCATGTGAACGCAAAATATAAAAATTGCAATTTATTTTTTTTACACCTGTTTATCAGGTTTTTAATAAAATGACTTAATTAGCTGACAAAATGCTTTTTTTTAACTCACGCTGTGTTTGAGCTTAAAGTAGAGTCATCGGAAAAAAACGCCAGTTTCCTGTATGAAATCCAAAAATTTGAATAACAAATTACAGGTTATTATGAAAGGTAAAATAGCTTTTTTTATTATAATTTTTTATTGTACTGCATCATGCAGCATAATTAAACAAACTACTGCCAACAATGCTGAAAATAAATTCAACCCATTATCACTATTGATTCGATTTTATCAAGGTCCTTTGAATCATCTAAATTCTGTAAAACGCTATTCGTGCCCTATGCATCCAAGCTGTTCGACATACAGTAAACAAGCAATAAAAAAACATGGGGGTATGATTGGTTGGATAATGACATGCGACAGACTATTAAGATGCGGTCGAGATGAGCTGAAATTTTGTACATGGATAAAAACAAACGATACCTTCAAATGCTACGATCCTGTTGAAAACAATGATTTCTGGTGGTATAAAAAAATCAAATAATAAGCAGTATCTATTAGAAATAGGGAATAAAATGCTTTGTAATCAAATATTTCATAGTAAACGGTTACTTTTTTCTTTAGTAGTATTCTTCGCTGGAATTACAGGGATATCTATTGTTTATTCTCTTCATCTAAATGGTCCTCCTATTCGCAGTGATGGTGTAGGCTATTACCTTTATCTACCCGCCATTTTTATTCATCATGATATTAGCTTGCAAAGTATTGCAGTAGAACATTTTAACGGACATATCCCGAGATGGACTGGTGCCACAATTTACGCAGATACTCAAAATTACCTTATAAAATATCCCATAGGCGAAGCTCTTTTGATGACACCTTTTTTTCTTCTTGCCTACCTTGCTTCTTTAATCGTAAGTGCTAAAATCAATGGGTTTTCATCTCTATTTCAATATGCTGCAGCCATATCAGGATTATTTTATGCAACAGCAGGGCTATCAATTCTCTGGGTTGTTCTGCAGAAACACTTTAAGCAGAATACTATTCTGCTTTCATTGTCTGGGCTTTTATTTTGCACAAACCTTTTTCACTATGCAACCTATGATTCTATATTTAGTCATGCATACTCTTTTTTTCTTTTTTGTGCATTTCTTTACCTGGTTGAACGTATATATTCAAAAACTTCATTACGCTATTTCTTAGCTGCAGGAGCAATAGCTGGTTTAATAATAGTAACAAGGCCAACTAATGGGCTTTGGTTGGTTTTTGGTGTCCTTTATGGCGTGACATCAATTCAGAAATTGCTCGAACGATTCCAATTTTGGAAAATTCACGCAAAAGAATGTTTGCTTGCTATAATGCCTCTGTTAGGAATTATTGCTCTTCAGATAATATATTGGAAGATAATTACAGGAAAGCTTGTCGTATATTCATACCATAACGAGCATTTTAATTTCCTGAAGCCCGAGATTGTTAATGTTTTATTTAGTATTAGAAAAGGATTATTCTTTTGGTCTCCAATCTTGCTTACTATTTTACCAGGCTTATTTTATCTTAAAGGAAAAGCCCCGGAGTTTTTCATTCCAATACTCCTTTATTTGCCTTTAAATATTTACATTATATCATCTTGGCATTGCTGGTGGTATGGGGGTTCGTTCGGCTCCAGAGCCTTTGTGGAATCTTTACCTATTTTCGCTATTAGCTTATGTTCATTCTATGAAGGAATAAAGACCATTGTTGGAAAACGAATACTTCTTTTCATCATCTTCTTTTGTGCCGTACTTTCAACATGGTTAATGGCCAAATATTGGACAGGAGTAATCCCTTTTGACGGAGTTACATGGAACCATTTTGTAACAACATTTCTGGTTTTAAAAAAATAGAGGATCTATCGTTAACTCATCTTTTTAATTTTTTTAAAAATCAGACACAAGTTCAAAAATAACATAAATTGAGTATAAAAATTTTCTGCTAAAATGCAGCTTAATCTAAATGTCATAAAATGTGGTGTACATGTATAAAGGGGAACGATTTAATAGTATAAGTCACTTAATTGGAGCGGTAGCAGCGCTTATTGGTCTAGTGATATTAGTTGTACTGGCTGCACGCCAGGGAGATCCATGGAAAATTGTGAGCTTTAGCATATATGGCACTGCCCTCTTATTTCTCTATGTTGCTTCAACTCTTTACCACAGCTTACGCGGAAAGGCGAAAAACGTATTTCAAATACTCGACCACCACGCGATCTATCTTCTGATTGCCGGAACTTATACTCCTTTCACTTTGGTTATCCTTCGTGGTGCGTTGGGTTGGTCAATGTTTGGCATTATCTGGGCGCTTGCAGTCTTTGGAATTATACTGGATTCGTTACAGCGGAAAAAGCAAAGAATCCTGCCAGTAGCTATTTATTTGATAATGGGTTGGCTCATTTTGACGGCAATTAGTCCCTTGTTGCGAGTTTTAACTCTGGCGGGTTTTGCTTGTCTCCTGTTAGGCGGTTTATTTTATACTGTTGGCGTAATTTTTTATGCATTGGATGATCGGACAGGTCATTTCCATGGTATATGGCATTTGTTTGTTTTGGCAGGGAGCATCACACATTATTTTACCTTATTTTATTATGTACTCTAAACAGCCTCTGTGATAAACCGATATTTAAACGACTATCAATTTCTGTTGGTATTTGTAGAAATATTTTTTTTAATTACCAGCACTGTTTTGTAGAAACTAATAAAAATATGTGGTAAAATAATACCTATTTTTGCCACGGATCACTTTGTTTTTCCGGAAAAACCAGAAAACGTCTTCCAAGAAAATTAAAAATAAAGCCTGTACCAATTCCTGCAAGTTTTGCTATCGCAGGGGCAGTAACAAATAACAGTGTTGTCTTGGTTATAAATAAATCAAGGGCAGCAGTAAAAGCAACAACGCTGATAAAGATAATAACCTCAGATACTGCTCCCCATTTTACTTTGTGACGGAAAAGAACCCAGATGCACAGTAGGTAATTAATAACCGCAGCGATGGAAAAGGCCGCAAGCACTGAGATTGTAACACTTAATCCGTTTCCAAGAAAAAACAAAAAAAAACCTAAATTGACGACTGCTGCAGTTCCGCCAATAAACAAGTAAATCAAAAATTGAATCGGCAGCGGTGACTGATGGGCATTATACCTCAAAATGCAATAAAGAGCCCGAAAGCCATCCCGAGCAGTAATCTTCTTGCCTTCGGCATATGTGCGACCGTTATAGGTTATCCCCATTTCATAAACCCGCAGCCTTTTATGAGCGACCTTGGCTACTATTTCCGGTTCAAATCCAAATCGCTTTTCCTTAATATCAATACTTTGTATTACATCCCGTCGAAATATCTTGTAACAGGTTTCCATATCTGTCAGGTTTAAATCGGTAAACATGTTGGATAGGAATGTGAGAAAGCGGTTACCCATATAGTGCCAGAAATAAAACACCCGGTGTGCACCAGATGAACAAAATCTGGAACCGAGTACAACATCTGCTTTCCCATCCTGTAATGGGACGATAAGGCGCTTTAAGTCATTAGGATCATACTCAAGATCAGCATCCTGCACTGCAACAAAATCACCTGTAGCGTATTGAAATCCGGATTTCAGGGCAGCTCCTTTCCCCTGATTTTTATCATGCTGCAACACCCGAACTTCATTATACTGAGTGGCCAGATTTCTGGCGATCTGCAGACTTGAGTCCTCAGAGCAGTCATCAACAATTATAATCTCCAGACACAGGGATAAGTCTGCTATGGAACGAACACGGCTAACACATTCGACCAGAGTGTTTTCTTCATTATAGCAGGGAATTACAACTGTAAGTACAGTTTTCATAATATTATTGCCCTTTCCATTAAAAATAGGTGATAGTTTTCTAATAAGCTATAAGGACATAAATACTTATAGCCTTTAACTTAATGGAAATCTTTACAAATTCTAAAACATCGCTTTTGGAACTCCTCCGCTCGAAGTGGGCGGTTTTACTCTGGAATTAACAGGTATTTCGATAAGATTAAAAATTTCTCTTTCCCCAATAACAGTAGTGTTTGCAAAAAGCTTATTATTATTACAAACACTCACATATTCCCCATTTGCAGCTTTAAATGAGACTTTGTGAGAATCATGTTTAATAAGTCTAAAAATTTCCCACTCTCCAATAATATTTCTGTTTGCTACAAGTTCTCTGCCGCCCCCTCCCTCTGCACAAACAAAATATCCATTTGTAGATTTAAGTGCGACTTTATCATAATTTAAATTGATTATTTCAAAATACTCATGAAACCCTGTCTGTTTTTTATCAGTTATGCTCAAATTTTTTATTTTATTACTTTCAACAGTTATATAATTGCCACCAAAAGTTTGCAATACATTATAACCAGTATTATTTAAACTGGTTGTATTTTCTGTAAGTAAAGATCCCCCCAGTTGAACTTGAGTAATATTGCTATCAACACCTCTAATTTTAGGTATTACTACTGTAGCTTTTCTCCCAGTCAAAATAAATGAAGGAACTTTATATGTTTTAGTGTATTTGTTTGTTTTCCCATTACTTGACTTTACAGTAATTAAAACATCACTCCACCCTTGATGCATATATCTCCATGCTTTTCCTTTCTTTGCAGGTTCAAGCAGCATCTGAAGACATAAGTTGTTTTTATCAATACTCCATAGAGTCTGTGCAATAGATAATTTTGTACAGACTTGATTTGTACTGGCAGGTATGCGTTCCCAGACAATTGCATTTTCTATTCTTCCAATATTTTTAAAACCATAATTAGCAGGGTTTATTTGTTCCCATAGTTTTCTATCTTTTTCAGGATAATTATTCAGATGAATTACAATACTTTCTGCTGGTGTCAGATTAATCAATTCAAGTGCATCCTTTGATGGACTGTGATCTAAATATTTTGCCAAACCTTCTCTTGCAAAGGGATACCATCCGCTCATACCTCCAAGAGTAGGCCTCCAATGTGCCGACTGGTAATGAAGATATTTATATGAAGACATCCCACCCCCTGGATTGCCCACAGGAAGTTCCAGCACAGGACGGCTTTTGTCGGAATTTGCAAGGTAATTGTATACTTTTGGAAAACATTTTTTTGTTTCAGCCAAAACCCCGGAATTATCAGAAACATTATAATCAAAGCTGATAAATATACTTAATATTGCAACACCAATAATTTTCAAATACATAGGCTTTGTTTTAAATTTATGAACCAGGGCAACAACCGCATAGCTGCCTACAACAACCATGCAGAGTAAAAAAGGCTGGAACAGTCTTGCTGGAACTCTCATTGCCTTTGCCCCGGGCACTAAATAATAAACTATCTGATAGGGCAAGGGAATACCCGTATTTTTATTAAAAAAAATCAAAAATGGCCCTAGCATTAAAACTCCAAGAATGATGGCTGCCCATACATATCGTTTTGCAGCATTGATATTGATGCTACCTGATAATATTTTTTGTCGGCGATAGATAATAATTATTCCAGATACAAATAGTATCCATGGAATAAATCCTGCGAAAACAGCACCTTCTCCTGCTTTCACCATACCTTGAAAAATACCGTTTAACCAATTGTAATTATCGAACATGCCAGCAGGACGTAAGAACAGGCTCAATGGTTCTGCTGAAAAAAAAGCATTTTCATTCAAACTTCTGACAAAATGCCAGTTTTTTGCTGTCGAAAGGTATGGCAATCCTAATGGCATCAGAATTGCCAGACTTAGAACTACACCTGAAATAATTGTTATAAAAAGCGGTCGTGAACGAAAATAAATCCATCTGTCTTTACCTTTTCGTTCAAATACAATATGGACAAAAAAAAGAACAATTAACATTGTTAAAAGCATTGTACCAAGATATATTGAAGCATAATACTGGAACCATACTGCTGATAACATAAGATAAAAATATCGTTTATAAGGTTTTTCCATAAAGCGATTGGCAAAAAGTAAAGCAATAGGCGCCCAGAAAAAAGGAAGAAGCTGCAAATGTCCTGCATGCGCCCATCTATACGGGGTAAAACTAAAAAGAATTCCCGCAACAAAAGCTGCCAGGTAATTTCTTGAAAGATCAAATACTAAAAGAAAGACAAAGTACGTACAAAAAACAAAAGAAGAGATTAACAAAACATTTGCTGTAAAAGCAGAATTGTCTGTAAGATATTGAACAGGAAGTGTTATCCACAGGTTGCCAAACATTGCTTCTGAAAAAGTAAATGCATTCTTAACAGGGTAGAAAATCGGAGCATCCCACACTGATAGATTCGGTTGAAATAGTGCATGAGCATTCCATGATAAAATCCATGAATTGATAAATGAATCACCACCTTCAAAAAGATGATTCCATAAATTATAAACAAATTTTGGACCTTGAATAAAAAAAAATATAATGCTGAATAAAAATACAGACAAATGCCTGAGAATAGTCATGTCTTTTAATTTTTTCTTGGATTTCATTATAAAAAACTCCTTAGTTTCTTTACATGACCGCTGTAAAGATTCCGATTATCCTTAGATATTGTCCATTCATAAATGGTCTTTTTGCCCAATATATTCGTTATATGGAAAAATATCAAGCAGGTCTCTATTCACTAACCCGCGTCGCTTTTTCCTATGCAACAAATGCGCTTTTTAATTTCTTTTTATAGATCTGTAGCACTAATTTTACTGGGATAAAATTTAACTTCAACACTGATTTTAATTTAACTATCGTTGTGGAGATAATGGTTGTCATTTCGACGTCTATGGTGCATGACTTAAAAAGGGCTTATATGCTTCATTTCTCATATTTGTGCATTAAAAATTCCTGTCCTGTTAACACCCTTTCGCCGTGATAGGCATTCAGCTTTCAAAGTTCGCCTTGTCAGGAATTTCTGTAATTTTATTAACATATTTAATAGAAAGGGTCAAATAAAAATGTCCCCTTTTTTCTCTGCTCTTTTAAAATATTGAAGGATTTTTTTAGATTGTATTTTCCGCTCTCCACTGATTTTTATGCTTTTTTGATCCCATTATTTTTCCATTTTTCTTTTTATAGTTTTTAACCCAGGTTGAGACTGTTGAACCTGGGACATTTGCTTCTTTAGCAAAGCTTACTATAGATCAACTTGGATTGGAAAAAAATTTTTGCAGTATTGATTCTTTAAATTCTTGTGAATATTCTGTGATCATGCGACTTTATCTATCGCCCTATTAAATTATAATTTTTTTACTTAGTTGAGGCGACACCTATCCTGACACATAGGAATGTGAAGCTGTATGTAGTAGGTCAGATTTTTGTGAACAGGCAGGGCAAAGAGAATCAAGAACTTGAACAAAAATTCAAGATATGCTATATTTTTATAGTAAAATAATTTTCAAAATGGCGTTTATGGCAGAGCTGTTAAGAAAAATTTTTCCATGAGCATTTTATCACATCACGTTAATGAGCGAAAAACTATTTTTAAGAATAAGAAAAACCGAAAAAAGCTCCCTGAATATTCTAACTTTAAGATCTTATGCAGTTATTCATACTTAATGCATGATGGACAACTATTACCACATTCTATTTGATGAAACATCGTCATATAACTTTCCACAAAATGTTGATAAAATGTTGATAACTTTCCATATATTATTAACATACTGTTAAAATTCAATATTAATATGTTCATAACTTAGGCCACACGTTGAATAGCGAATTTATCAAAATGTATCTCTGCAGGAGTATTTCTATTCAGCGATTGATGGGGGCAGTTCAAAATTATAAAACTTAAAATATTGCTTCAATGCATTTATCAAATCTTTGACATTGGAATATTCCTTGATATATATTTCTTCATATTTCAAAAAACGCCAAAGACTTTCGATAAAATATTATCCATCGCGCGACCTTTTCCGTCCATGCTGATTCTGATATTATGCTGTTTCAAGACTTCGGTAAAGTCATTGCCTGTGTATTGAGAATCCTGATCGGTATTGAAGATATCCGATTTGCCAAAACGTCGGATGGCACTTTGCAATGCGTTTACGCAGAAATCGTCATCCATAGTTGTTGAGACTTCCCAGCTCAACACATAGCGGCTTGTGCCAATCCATAACAGCCGTCAGATAAACAAAACCGCCGGGCATACGAATATGGGTAATATCCGAACACCAAACCTGATTTGGTTTCGTTACTTTTATTCCCTTTAGCAGGTAAGGGTATATATTTTGTGTTCTTTTCAAGGAGTGCTTGTACTGGGTTTAGGCGCTATGGACTCCATATTCAGTTGCCAGTTCATTTATTGTCTTCTGGCTTTTTATGGCATCCAGCGCAACCCGGGCCTTAAAGTTTTTAGTATAATTTTTTTCTTTTTTTCATCTGGTTCCTCCTTTGTGCTCAGAGTACACTTTAACACATTGTCCTATTTTTAGGGTTCATTATAAAAGCTATCCATGGAAGATATAATGCGGTTTTTATTGAGATATCTGGTCATTAAACCAACTTCTGCATATTTTTTTATGCAATTTTAAGGATTAATATCAAATGGAAAAAATCATGGATCATATAAATATTTTGATTGTAGATGACATTGAGGAAAATTTATTTGTGCTGGAAAATATTCTTGAGAATTCGGGCTATTGTATTTTAAAGGCAGGCTCTGGAAATGAAGCGCTTGAATTAATGCTTGATCATGAATTCGCCCTTGTTATCATGGATGTGCAGATGCCTGAAATGAACGGTTTTGAAGTAGCGAAAAAAATGAAAAGCAATCCAAAAACCCAGCATATTCCCATAGTTTTCCTTACGGCATTAATACAATCAGCTGATAAAGTGCTGGAAGGTTATAAATCAGGTGCTGTTGATTATTTATCAAAACCATTTGATCCGGTTATACTCAAAAGTAAGATATGTGTATTTGTCGAACTTTACAGACAGAAAAAAAAAGTGGAGACCGCGATAAAAAAGCTTAAATTTAATGAGCGCGAAATCCTGCAGTTTAAAATGGCAGTTGAAAATACATCGGAAGCTATAGGCCTTTCAACTCCTGACGGCAAGCATTTTTTCCATAACAGAGCATTTTCTAAACTGTTTGGTTATGACCGAGCTGACGATCTTGAAAAAGATGGTGGCGGCATGGTTTTATATACAGACAAAAGGATTGCTCATGAAATGTTTGAAACGATTATGCAGGGCGTGTCGTGGAAGGGGGAAGTCTCAATGCAAAATAAGGGAAAAGACAGGATTTTCCCTGTTTTTCTGAAAACAGACGCGATTAAGGATAAAACCGATACAATTATAGCTATTATTAGTGTGCATACTGATATTTCAGAGCAGAAACAGTTTGAAGCTGAACTTGAAAAAGCTATTGAAAAGGCAAATCAAATGGCGGTAAAGGCTGAAATGGCTGATATCAGCAAAAGTGAATTTCTTGCCAACATGAGCCATGAGATCAGAACTCCCATGAATGGTATTATCGGGATGATTGATCTTTTGCTTGACACGGAACTGACCTTTGAGCAGAGAGAATATGCTGATGCTGTCACAAGAAGCGCGGATGCCTTGATTTCTCTTGTTAATGATATTCTTGATTATTCGAAAATAGAAGCCGGCAAACTCGATCTTGAAGTAATACATTTTGATTTAGAAAAGACAATAGAAGATGTATGTGAGTTATTAGCGGTTAAAGCCCATGAAAAAGGCATTGAGCTGGCCGGAATTATTTTAAACAATGTGCCGTCACGCCTTAAAGGTGATCCTTATCGACTCCGTCAGATTCTTATCAATCTCGTCGGAAATTCAATTAAATTTACTGAAAAAGGTGAAGTTTCAATAACAGTGTCGGTTGACAAAGAAACACAAAACAGTGCAACATTTCAGTTTGAAGTGACCGACACCGGGATAGGAATTCCTAAAGACCGTATTCCCATTCTGTTTGATTCATTTTCACAAGTTGATGCTTCAACCACCAGAAAATACGGTGGTACAGGGCTCGGACTTGCCATTTCAAAACAGATTGTCGAACTTATGGGCGGTGAAATAGGGGTAGTAAGTGAGGAGGGAAAAGGAACAACCTTTTTATTAAAAGCTATTTTTGAAAAACAGGAAAATATCCCGGATGAAAAAAATATTATAAAAGATATTGAAAACAAAAAAATACTTATTGTCGCTAACAATGCAACAGGCAGGAAAGTTTTTTCTGAACATTTAAAATCATGGAACTGCATTTTTGAAGAAGCAGCAACTGCAGAACAGGCTCTGTTAACACTGCGCAGTGCATCTGAGAATAAAAATCCCTTTTTAGCAGCAATTATTGATAAGCAGGTAAAAGGAATAGATGATTTTAGCAAAAAAATACAAGCCAGTCAAAATATTTGTGAGACAATCATAATTATAGTTGTTTTACCAGGACAAAAGGAAGATGCTGAAAAAATGAAAGATGCTGGTTTTGCGGCATATTTGACAAAACCAATAAAGAAATCACAGCTTTTTGACTGCATTCTGACTCTTCCTTTTCCTGAAAGTAAAAAAAAAATTAAGAAACAATTGATGGCCAGACATGCCGCCAAAGAAAACAAAGCGATTGAAAGCGCTTCTGCTGAACCTTTAAGAATACTACTTGCTGAAGATAATAAGATGAATCAGAAAGTAGCAATAAATATGCTTAAAAAGTTGGGGCATACTGTAACTATTGCTGAAAACGGACTTGAAGCTGTTGATGCGTTCCATAAGAATAAATTTGACCTTATCCTTATGGACGGGCAAATGCCTGAGATGGATGGTATTGAGGCAACAGCCAAAATACGGAAAGCAAAGGATGAAACAAAAAGACAAATACCGATTATTGCTTTAACAGCCGATGCAATGAAAACAGACCAGGAACGTTTTCTTAAAGCTGGCATGGATGACTACATTGCAAAGCCTGTGAAAAGAAAAACACTTGCTGAAGTTATAGCAAGATGTATGGCCAGAAGCATGTAATATAGCTAAAAAATTTACTGATTTGAGTTGGGTATAGTTTAATTCCTGTCAGTTTTTCAAAACTGTGTAGCGAACTTCAACAATGCAAGGCATAATAACTTAAGGTATTTTTGTTTTCCAAATGCCTTGCTTTTGTTTTCAATAATTATTTTCTTCCAAATCCCATCCTAAGTCCACCATCTAATCGAATGTATTCCCCGTTTAGATAGGTATTTTCTATTATCTGACAAGACAATGAAGCAAATTCAGAGGGATCTCCCAGACGAGCTGGAAATGGTACTTGCTTGCTAAGTCTCTCAAGCACCTTGGCAGGGTTTTTGGCAAGCATGGCTGTATTCATAACTCCAGGAAGTATAGCCATAACACGTATTCCATTGTTTCCGAACTCTCTTGCCAAAGTTATTGTCATGGATACAATTCCGCCTTTGGATGCAGAATAGGCAGCCTGGCCGATCTGTCCATCCATTGCAGCACATGAGGAGGTGTTTATATATACTCCTCTTTCTCCCTTGTCATTCGGTGTATTTTCCATTAACGTTGAAGCTGTGGCACGAATAACATTAAATGTTCCCACAAGATTTATCTGTATGGTACGATTAAATCGTGCAAGGGGCATTACTCCTTCTTTTCCGACGATTTTAAATGAACCACCTATGCCTGCACAGTTAACTACAATTTGGAAAGTGCCAAAAGCAGTTTTTATTTTTTCAACAGTTTTATCCATCTCCTCTTCCTGAGTAATGTCAACTTGAAAAAATTTGGCAGCATCTCCAAGTTCTTCCTTTATTTTCTCACCTTTTTCCTGATCCATGTCAATCATTGCAACTTTGCCGCCAGCTTTTATAATGGCTTTTGCTGCAGCCTCTCCTAGACCTGATGCTGCGCCTGTTACAATTGCCACACTATTTTTTATTTCCATAAGTTCTCCTTTTAACTATTTTTTTTATTTATACTAAAATATTTTCTGTTGATGTTTTCAGTTGTAAATGGAAGCAGTTCAATATCCGGCATTTTAAATTTGAATGCTAATTCCAAAAATGATGCTATGATTCGGTATGTGGCTCCCCAAAGAAGATCTGTTTGATTATCGGTTTTGCAGATAAAACATGGATGATCAATTTCAAGATTATCAAATTGTTTTTGAACTTCAGGATCAATATCTATTTTAAACCGATAATAATTTTGCTTGTTGAAAAATTCATAAATTGGAATATATAATATTTTTTCAACTTCCCAGTTCGGAAAAAATTTTTTCTGACCTGAAACCCAGCATACCATAGGATAAATCATTTTGTTTGATGTTTGAAGATATTCTGCTGAAATAGGTCCTAAAAAATTTACAGCCATTGGATTTAAACGCATTTCCTCAAAGCTTTCCCTAAGACTTGTGGCAAGCAAAAATGCAAGCTTATCTGCTTCTTTTAAGCATTTATTTTTCCAAAAAGACCAGTAATGCCATTTTGTAAGTGGAGAAAAAGGCAGGTATAATAATTTTTTCAGGAAAAGGTCCAAACGTGGTTTGATACTTCCGCCTGGAAAACAAAGATCACCTGGCTGGCCAACCAGGCTGGAACGTTTATTTAATATTATGCACGGTTCTGATGAAAAGCGGTTTTTATTGCTCCTGTTGTATCCTATCAGAAAAAGCACAGAGGACGCGTCATAAAAATTATAATTTTCAGATGTAAAGATTTGCTCTGCTTTCTGTTTTTCAAATATTACTTTTAAAAAATGTCTGTTTAATCTATTGCTATCTTGCAACAGATTTGATATTTTTTCCTGTTGCACAATTAAAGCTCCTGAATTAGGGAAGTCAGCTCAAAGGTAAAAAAATGTTCTTATAAATAAAAAAACATGTGCTGATATTATTTAACATTTGAACATTATGTTAAATAAGCTTGATTGTCAAATCAATGGATACTATTTACAATTTTGTTTCAAGGAGTTAATTTTATGGATCTTAAGTATTTATTCAGTCCAAAGAGTATAGCCTTTATTGGGGCTTCACCTGATATGGAAGGTGGCAAGCTTCCTTTTTTGCAGGTTATTCAAACAGCAGGATTTAAAGGTGAGCTTTATCCTGTCAATCCTTCGTATAAGACAGTTAGTGGGTTAAAAGCATTTAAATCAATTGAGGATCTTCCTGAAGGGATTGATCTTGCTATTGTTTCAATATCGGTAAGACATGCTTATCAAATATTGATAAGTGCTTGTAAAAAAAAGATAAAGTTTGTACATTTTTTTACTTCAGGATTTTCCGAGATGGGTAATTGTGAACTGGAACAATCTTTTGTAAAGACAGCAAAAAAATTCGGTACAAGAATCGTTGGCCCTAATTGTGTAGGAATTCATAGCAGGGAAGCCAAAGTAAGTTTTAGCTTTTTGCCTTTAACAGGAAAAAACGGTAACAATAAAGGTGATGTAGCTTTTTTAGGACAATCAGGAGGGTTAAGTATTAATTTTTTGAGTGCACTACACTCCCGAAAGATAGGATTAAGCAAAGCGGTTTCATATGGCAATCAAATTGATTTGACTGTTGTAGATTATATGAAATATTTCGCCAAAGATGATAGTATTTCAACTATTGCGGGCTACATTGAAGATGTCAAAGATGGGAGAGATTTTTTAAAAATTTTGCAACAAACAACATCTGATAAGCCAGTTATAATTCTGAAAGGCGGAGTATCTGAAGAAGGTTCAAAAGCTGCCCAAAGCCATACAGGAGCAATGAGTGGAAAGCATACTGTATTTTCTGCTGCAATTAAACAAAATGGTGGAATTTTAGTTGATACATTTGAGCAGCTTTCCGATATGGTTATGCTGGCATCCTCAGGAAAATTTTCAAGTGGCGCACGAATTGGTTTTATTGGGGCAGGAGGAGGTACATCTGTTATTTTTACAGATTTTGCTGTACAAAAAGGGTTTTTTCTTCCAGAACTTGAAAACAGTACAAAAAAAATTATTGCCAGTAAAATAACAGATTTTAATACCAGTACAACCAATCCCGTTGATCTTGGAGCTTTTGGCATGGATTTTGATGTAATTGCAAATTCCATGAAGGCTGTTGATTCAGATAAAAATATTGATCAGGTTTTTGTTCAGTTACCAGTTGACTTTATATTTCTTGTGGAAAAAGCTGTTTTTGAAAAAGGAATTAACACTATGGTAGAAACCGGAAAAAAAATGAATAAACCTGTTTTTATTATTTTATCAAAAATAACAGAAAATGATATACAAATAGAAGCAATTAAAATAAAGTTGTTTGAAAAATTTAGAGAGGCAGGGCTTGTTGTATTTCTGAATATGCCAGATGCATTATACAGCCTGCAAGGTATGATAAACTGGAAAAATTACACAAAAAAAATTAATCAGAACACTGCAGACTAATTGCACGGATAATCATATCTGTCAATAGAATTATCACCGCTGAAGATTCAGACTGTTTATCGCAATCATCAAAACTTTGTTTATTGTCTTTTCGCAAATTAAATGATAGTTTACTTAAGTTGTTTTTGAGTGATTTTTGTTGAATTATGAACATACGGTTTTTCTCTGCTTTTAAACAAAAACGTATTAAAAGTTAAGAATTTTCAACATGTATTATGCAAATCGTTTTTTTGTAGCAAACTCTACATTAGATTTTTTCAATTCATAAAAATCTCATAAACGCCAAAAAAGCATAATAATCACTTTTTTCTATCCATAAAATGATCTGAAAAGGAAAACCATATAGTCTTAAGTATAAAACTATACTTTTTAAATTTAAAAATCATTTTTTGGATATATATAATAACTGCAGCATCATACCCATATCACAAAAATACTGAACTTTAAGATGTCTGATTTTTTCAATCAGTTTAACCTTTGCAGCTCTAAATATTGAAAAAATATACAAAGTAAAAAAAGAGGTTTTTAAATGAAGGATATAAAAAATATGAAAAATATAATGAACTTAATTCTGATTTCTTTTTTGATTTTTTCAATATCTTTAATGATTTTTTCAGGCTCAGGATGTGCTGAAAAAGTATGGAATGGTGATTGTGTGATTACAGATGAGCAATCATTACAGGCTTTGGCTGGCTGCACAAAAGTAAGCGGTAGCCTGACAATTGCCAAAACAACTCTTGCAAATCTCGATGGACTTGGCCAATTAACTTCCATTGGAGGGAGTCTGGGAATCACTTATAACTTATCCCTTGAAAATCTTAATGGACTCAGTAATTTAATTTCTGTTGCAAAGTGGCTAAACATAAGCGGAAACAAAGCACTTAAAAATTTGGATGGTCTAAACAATTTAACATCTGTTGGGGGGAATATGCATATCACCTGCAACTCATCTCTTAAACAGATTAATGCTCTTGGCAATCTAACTTCTGTTGGAGAGAGCGTGGAAATTAAAAAAAATTTATCCCTTGAAAATCTTGACGGTCTTGGCAACCTAACTTCTGTTGGGAGAAATCTGTATATCAGGGGCGATTTATCCCTTGAAAATCTTAACGGTCTAAGCAATTTAACATCTGTTGGCGGGTATCTTTATATAGATAACAATGATACTCTTAAAAATCTTAAAGGCCTTGACAATCTAACATCTGTTGCTGGGAATTTGCATATCAAATGGAACGATACCCTTAAAAGTCTTGAAGGCCTAAACAATTTAACATCTGTTGGGGGAGAGCTGCATATCATTGCTAACTTATCCCTTGAAAATCTTGACACTCTTGGCAACCTGACATCTGTTGGGAAGGGATATGGACTTGCCTATAACTCATCCCTTGAAAATTTTGATGGTCTAAGCAATTTAACATCTGTTAACGGGTATCTTTATATCAATGATAACGACTTTCTTAAAAATTTTGATGGTCTAAGCAATTTAACATCTGTTGGTGGATATCTCCACATATCTGATAACGATGTTCTTGAAAATTTTGTCGGCCTTGGGAATCTGACATCTGTTGGGGGGTATTTTTATGTCAAGGGTAATTCTTTACTTAAAAATTTTGATGACCTTGGGAATCTGGCATCTGTTGGAGGATACATGCACATTGATGATAACGATGCCCTTGAAAATTTTGATGGTCTAAGCAATCTAATATCTGTTGGTGGTGGGCTTGAGATAATAGGCAATTTTTCAATTAAAAATTTTGATGGTCTAAGCAATTTAACATCTGTTGGGGAGTATCTGCATATCAGATGGAATTCATCCCTTGAAAACATTAACGGCTTTGGCAATTTGACATCTGTGGCAGGTGAGCTGCATATCCGTTCTAACCAGATTTTACCAACATGTTCAGCAAAAAATTATGAAAAACAGCTTCGGAATAATGGATGGAACAATTTGGTTTTAATTGATGGCAACAATGATAGTGGCACTTGTGACTGATTTTGATAAATTTGTCAATATTAAAAAACCTGAATTTTATGCTCGCTATCTAGTGAAAATTTAATATTCACTCTCTTGACATTTGTTTTATTTTCTTCTATTTGTTAGAGTAGAAAAATTATGTTTATTGGATATATTTTAAATTAAAAATTTAAAAATCAACCATAAATTAAGGATTAACTAAGGGTGATTAAACATAAAATTATTTGCACTGTTTGTAGCTGTTATTGTGATGATATTGAAGTAGAAGTTGAAAACAACAAAATCACAAAAGTTGAAAATGCATGTTTAAAAGGTTCTTCCTTTATCTTCAGAAGTCAGGAAAGTCAACAAAGATCCCCTTGCATGATCAACCGGCATGAAGCTAATATCGACAAGGTAGTTGACAAAGCGGCAGAATTATTGTCAGAATCAAAAAATCCGCTAATTTTTGGTCTGGATCATTTAACTCTGGAAGCTCAGACAAAAGGTATTGAACTTGCGCAAAAAATAAATGGGGTTATTGATGATTATTCATCTTTTAGCTATGGCACACTAAATGAACATATAATAAAAGGCAGTTTGCCAACCTGCAATTTTGATGAAGTGAAAAATGCAGATCTCATAGTATACTGGGGCGCTAATCCCCAACATTCACACCCCAGGCACTTGTCTGAATTCTCCTACTATTCCAATTCAAAATACAGTGAAATAAGTACTGACCGCAATATTGAGATGTGTGTTGTTGATGTCAGAAAAACTGAAACAGCTATTGTATCAAGTTTTTATGTTCTGTTATCACCAGGAGGTGATAAGCCGTTCATGGAAACAGTTGCAAAAGGTTCTGAGCAGAATATTCCCCAGAAAAAAGCACAGGAGCTTGCAAATTTTTTAGTAAATTCCTCGTTTTGTGTGCTTTTTGTTGGATCTGGACTTGTATACTCAGTAAACAACGATATTGCGTCTCTTATTGATATGTTAAACAAACTGGATGCTAATATTAAAGTGATTCCCATGATTGATCAGCCTAATATGAGAGGATTCAATCAAACACTTTATAATGCGACAGGATTTGTAAACAGAGTTAGTTTTAAAAAAGAGGTTTCAAGTAATGATGAAACATCTTTTAGAAAGCAGCTAACAGATAAAAAAACCGATTGCATTTTGATAGCAGGATCAAATCCTTTTCAAAATATGCCAGCTTCAATAAACAAATATTTTGAAAATATACCCATAATAACGATTGATCCTTTTATTACAGAAACAACGCAACACTCATCAGTGCTCATAAGCCCTGCAATATCTGGTCTTGAATCAGGGGGAACTGTTATGAGAATGGACGGTTCCATAATGCATCTTTCCTCTGCAACTCAAACAGATAAAATAAATGATGAGCAAATTTTAAAAATGCTTATAGACAAGGTATAAAATAATGAGTACAAACAGTAATGAAATCAAGCTGATTATTATAACTTTTCAGGATGCTTTTTTATGGTCAATAAAACATAAAAAAGATGAATATGAAAAAGCTGCTGCTGTAATTTCTATTTGCAAAAAAGATTTGCAGAAACTTGGCATAACATCAGGGCAATCCATTATGATTAAAAACAGTTTTGGTCAAATTACAGCAAAAGTAAAATTGGATTACTCATGTTGTGCTGGATTTGGTTTTATGCCTAAAAGTTCAATAATAAATCAGTTGGCAAACTTTGAAGATGAGCTGCCGAACTTCAAATGGCTTGAAGTTATTGCTTGCCAGCATTCGGCATAATGCTAAAAAAATAAGCTTCTATAATATTAAGGAGGTAAGGTAATTGCCGAGACAGGAAAAACTACATCCGTTTAAAGTATTGAAGTATCTTCCCAATACTAATTGCAAGCAATGTGGCTTTTCCACATGCCTTGCCTTTGGTGTTGACTTGATGGCCAGAAAAGTAAAGGTTGAAGATTGCCCTTTTCTTTTAGAAGAAAAATACAAATCTTCTTATGAATTTTTGTTTAAACATTTCGGAAAAGAGGTAAGTATTGAGCATTCAGGATTGATTATTGACAAAGATAAGTGCCTTGGTTGCGGGGATTGTGTTGTTGTGTGTAATAAATGTCAGTATACAATCATCCACGGATCAAATGTTATGCTTGAACGTAATGTGCCTCCGGTATTTAAAATAATAAATGGAAAAATTGAAGTATTAAACTGGAATAGTTGTAAACGCTGTACAGATCCGCCTGGTATCTGCCGTGTATGTGAAGAGAGATGTTCATTTGGGGCGCTGGAACTTGTAAGCGTTTAACTGCTTTTTTACGTTTAATAAAAAAGTATTGAGATGTAATATTTTTGGAGATAAAAAAATGACAACGGTGAAAGAGACCAATGAAATTCTATCAAGTCAAAATCTGAACATAAAACTTCCTTATCCAGAAGAGTGGATAGTTACAAATATTGAAATATTAGAAAAAAAAGATCTTCCAGGTGCCGTGAATGTTTTATTGGGCATTAAGATGATTAATAATGAAGGAAAGGAAATTTCAGATTTATACTTTTCAGAAACAGATCTTGAAAGAGAACCAATTTATAAATCAACCACCAGACTGATTAAAAACGATCTTTTACCGCAAAGGGATGCATCTGAGTTTAAAGATGAAAAAGAAGCCCTTGATTACATTAAGCATGCCATGGAAAGTCTTGTTAAAGACAAGGGATATGAGATAAAAAAAAGCAGCACAGAGATGTACGGAGAAAAATCTCCAAGGGGCTTTTTTATAAATTTTAGTGTTTATTCTGATCAGAAAGCTTTAGATAAAGTTGACATGTTAATCAAGCTCCGGGAACAGTTGGGAGATGTCAATGATTACGGCCTTGTGATACCTGCTTTTCAGGAATCTTTGGGGATATCAAGGATGGATCAGGACAGGTGGGCAGATTCTCATCTGGATTTTTTTTCAAGAAATCATATAGGCATATTTGCTGTTGATAACAAAGATCCTAATAGTATTTATCCTTTAACAACATACCCAAAAGAAAAAGAACTAAGAAAATATTTTATCAAAACAAGCTCCAGCTGGACTCAATTAAGATCCAGATATGCATCTTTTCAGGCACGGGCAATGGCAAATAGGTAAAGTATTTTAGCAGATACAACTATTTAGAAAATAAACGGGGAAGTTATTAACCTCCCCCGTTTATTATTGTTAAAAGAACTTTTTCTAGAATCAATTTTTTAATACAGGTCTTCTTCGTCAAGCATTTTCTGACTCATTTTCTGACTAACATACTGAGATATCATAGTAGCTGCTTCTGGATTTGTAAGATAGTTAACCAATGATTCATCATAGGGCCAGCCCATTATAGGATGCACTTCCATTCTATCAGGATTTGCAAGCCATATAGTCATAGCCTGTTCTGCCAAAGGATAATACCATTCATCTTTTTCAATAAGAAATTGCAGCACCATAGCTTCACTAACAGGAGGCAGAGCAAGTACATAATCTTTTTTGCCTCCTAAAAAACATTTCATAGCGGCCAGATCTCTACAAGCATCAAGGGCATCTTCAACCTTTTCTTTAATAGATATAACTATCTCATATTTTTGTTTCCTGGCATATATATCAGGTTTAACAAATCCTATGATTTCATCTGTTATGATCTCATATCCTGCAATTTTTAAAAACTTGATAAGAGTCTTTTTAACCTGACTAAAAGAAAAAAGGCTTTTATCATAAATTGATTCTCCCTGTTTCATTTTTTTATAATTACCTTTCTCTGTCCATTTGCTCAAACAATTCTTTATCTTCTGGCCAGGGTTCTCCAGGGCCGGGTAAATCCAGCGGAACAGGTACTTTATCTTTCCAGAATCGTTCAACTATGGGATGTTTTTTCTCAATAAGAATCTGTTGGAGTTCATCCTGATCTGTTGTATCTTCTTCGGTGGGAATAAGTGCATAATGGGTTTCAGGAATTGCGTCGGCCAGCTTTTGTTTAAGGTCTTTAGTCATCCAGACTATTCTGTCCCAGCCGCCATCACCGCCTATAAACTTTCTACTTTTTATTGTCAGCATGGAGACACCACAAAATCCGTGGTACTGCACTCCACCGCCGCACATACTTGCAAGCTTGCCGAAATTAAGTCCTAAAGGAGTCTCGCCTGTATACATTCTACTAACTAATCCGAGTCCATCAACCTGATGGATATAAAAAAGTAATCCCTCGAATCACCCTCAGGTG
>Ga0209345_10001815_pt1 | contig 24726 bp, 24 predicted proteins | sample Cruoilmetagenom7_FD_187294 | JGI IMG/M metagenome (GOLD analysis project Ga0209345, IMG submission 187294) | Oil polluted marine microbial communities from Coal Oil Point, Santa Barbara, California, USA - Sample 7 (SPAdes) (version 2) | ecosystem: Environmental > Aquatic > Marine > Oil seeps ...
ATGTTGGGTTAAAATCAGACCAATCTGAAGAGGTAACATTCTCGGCCTTTACGATGATGAATTCTTCCAATTTGATGGCAGGGTGGAAAAATATGCAAAATGAGATATTTTTACAAGAGTTAGAAGAGATATGCGGATGTTTCAATGGCATATCTCTTGATAAAATATTTTTTAAGATCAACATTGGTAATACTAGCATATTATTAGAGGGTGAAGCCAAAAACAGGAATTTAATTGAGAAAATGTTAAAATCATACAGAAATGGAGAAAAAGTTGCAGTTATGAGAGTTAATGGAGAGTTCCATGTAAGAACTTGTAGAAGTGGGGAAAGTTAAAAAGGCCTATAACCTGCCCAATGATGCCTTCAACAAAAGATCAGGCGAATTAACCTGTCATTGCCCGCTTATATTTCATCTTTGAATCCGTAAACGAATGGCGTAACCATATCAAATCCTCAACTTCGGAATATTTGCAAGATAGCTCTTCCTAAGCTCTTCCTTATCGATATGATCATAACCATCCATCGTCTCACTTCTACTATCTCCTCGTAATTCCTTGATGTATTCTCTTGGCATCCCAGCCCTGCGCAGATGTGTTGTAAACCAGTGCCTGCAACAATGTGGTGTAAACCGCTTCTCTAAGTTGTCTGAGTTTGGATCGTGTAATCCGATCCTCTCAGCATATCTGCTTATCATGTCCTCTATCGCTCTCTTTTTCATTCGTGTGCCATAGTAGTTGATGAATAATGCTCCCTCATCTGGTTTTGCAAGATCATCTCTTATATTCCCATATCTCCTCAGGATTCTACCACACTCATCATCAAAAAAGACAGTTAAATTGGATCGTTTGCCATTCGGTTTGAGCTTGATCGACTGCTCCACCCAATTCACATCATTCAAATCAATACCAACAAGCTCACCAAGCCGTATGCCTGTCTTCGCAAGCGTTATAACAACAGCCTTATCCTTTGGATCGAGTATCGAGTTCACAAGGTCTCTCATCTGGGTGACCGATATAAGCTGACGTTTATCTCCATTGTCCTTGTTCTTCATCCTGTTCCTGAGGTATCGATTTCTGAACCTTGGAATTGGATTTCGGGTTATCTCTTCTTCAAACTCAAGGAAGTTATAGAATGAGGAGATCGCAGCCATGTATTTCTCGATTGTGGTATTCGATACTTTCCGCTCTTCATCCAGATAAAGAAGAAACCTTTTGAGATCATCTATATTCACTTCTCTTGGGTCTTTCCGGATGAAACCAAGAAAAGTTTGAATGTTGTACCTGTAACCCTCTATACTTCTTTCAGTCCATCCCTGAATCTTCCCATCATCGATAAACCGATCCAAGAAATCCCTGCTCATTCAATCCACCTCCAGCCCTTTGCAGTTAACTTAACAAGCCCATAACCCCCAAGGTTCTCAAGTTGATTGTATATCGACTTAACCGCATCTGATTCAGATGGATCGATACCTAGCTTTGACAGTAGTTCATCATTCGATAGAACTTTATGACCCCTATCACTTCTCCTGGAAGAGCGTAGTGTCTCCACAAGCTCCTTATTATACCTTCTAACACCCTCAAACTCTTCTTTTAAGAATGGCTCAGCCCTGTACCTCCTGAGTTCTTTATCTTGTGTTTCATAGAGCTTCTTGTATACTTCTTTCTCCTTACGTAACTCGACTATCTCTTCTCTTAACTGATCGATCTGTTTTTGCAAGTCCTTAACCGATATTGGATCGGCCTCAGAATCTGGTGCGATTGCAGCCTCAACAGCTCCGATGACAAAAGCAGATAATTTCATACCCCTGTTTTCAGCATAGGATTTCCATCGTTCTTTCTGCTCAAAAGACCGGGGATATACTGTTACAGCACGTTTCAAACATGTCTCGGTCTTACCTTCATTTGGTCTTGACATCAGAATCACCAAAGTAAAATAGACTTATTACTATAAATACTTTAGGTATAAATTATGTACACAAATTCATTCGGGTGTGGCGAGGACGGGGCCTATACCGGTTTGATATAACCGCGCAAGAGAGAATCTTAAAGGCCCTCTATAGGATTCGTATCCGGCCTGAAAAGTATGTAGAGAAGTTGGTTGGCCCTTTGGAATTTCGTTTACGTGTAGGGGATTATCGAATAATACTTGACATTGATATAGAAAAAATCAAGATCTTGGTTTTGAAGATCGGACACCGGAAGAATATTTAGGACTACTCCCCTATTGTAAGACATGTCCTCTTTGCGGAACTCAACGCGCCTATAAAAATTTAATACAAGGTTGTAAAAACCGCCTCTTCCCTATTTGATCATATCCAACATCACAACCCGTTCCATAACAAGATCAGGTATCCTGTCCTCACCCACCACCTCCACCTCAGCTTCAGTGATATCAAAGAAGTGCAGGATCGATTCTCTTTTGGATTGTGAGTACTCTAAAACCGGTTTTTGGGTGATCATCCCATTCAACTCCTCGATGGCATCTTCGGACTCGCCGATGACGATAACAACAACATCATTTCTTCCAGCTGTAACACCCATTGATAGTGCCTTATTTATCTGCCTCTTACCTGAAGCATAAAGGAGTATCTCCATTGCAGGATCACTTGATATATTCTCACCGGATTTGATCGACCGGAGTCCTTTCTTTACAGCACAACGAAGATGTGACTCGCCAGCAACCTTTTCGGCATCGAAGAACTGAATGACAACACCATATTCACCGGATATTCTTTTGATCTCGTCTAGAAACACTTTCAAATCTTCAATCTCGATAACACCTTCAAGGATAGTAAGCATCACAAAAGACTTATTCTAATAGATACCGTTTAAATCTTATGTTACAACTTCTGCTATTCATAATGGCACTCTTAGCTGGCTTTGCCGTCATGATAAAAAGTGCCGATGTTGTTACCGATCATGCTTCATCAATTTCCAAAAAGAGGGGTATATCCGAGATGACGATAGGGATGGTTCTTGTTGCCCTTGCTACTTCCCTTCCTGAGCTTGGCGTCTCGACCACTTCTGCATTCTTCGGCCAAACAGATATTGCCCTTGGTAATGTCCTCGGTTCCAATGTTGCAAACATAGCACTCGTTCTTGGCATATGCGCACTGATCAGATCGATAGATATCGATAAAAGAGCCGTGAAATTTGATGGGTTGTGGATGCTTATGTCAACAGCGATCGTAGTGCTTCTGATGTACATTGGAGATTTCGGAAGAATTGATGGAGGAATATCACTCTTGGTCTTTGCTGTATTCATCTTCTTTTTGAGAAGGAACGAAAATACAAAGTTCAAGGCTGAAAAAAATGATGAACCGATATTTATGGACATTGCGGCATCACTTGCTGCCGGAATTCTCGTATGGATCGGAAGCTGGCTTGTCATGTATGGAATCGAAGGCTTTGCAAATGTTTTTGGCGTAAATCCGATCTATCTTGCACTTACGGTTGTTGCCCTGGGAACCTCGCTGCCGGAGCTTGTCGTTTCAGTCTCGGCTCTGAGAAAGGGTTTAAGGTCGATCTCCGTTGGGAACCTGTTAGGAAGTAACATGTTCAACCTCCTCATTGTTCTTGGAGTGTCTTCTATGATAAGGCCTATTCCGATATCACTATCCATACAAACATTTTATATACCGATGGTGGTTTTGACATCAGTCCTGGGAGTCGTCTTCATGAGGACTAACTGGAAAGTGCAGAGATGGGAAGGAGCCGTTCTACTAGGCCTTTACGCACTCTTCATAATCCTAGTATTCCAGGGATTCTAACACAACAACATGCATCGGACTCATTCAATCTTGAATCTCAGAATCGCGGCTATTCCACCAAGAGATATGAGCCTCTTCCCCGGCTCGAATTCAGTGCTGAATACAACGATCTTACCCCTCGAACCTTCAACCCCCGTCAATAGATCCTCGACTCCACGGTCCTCTTCTTTGAATCCTCTGAGAGTCTCGTCAGCCACCAAAAGAGTCTCGATTGCACCACATTTCATAGCATTTTCAACCTCACTATACCCGTAAGTTGCTCTACCATCTTTTGCTATCTCACCCATCAGATCCTCGATTAACCTTGCTTCCTCAGCAAGACGCATATCCTTTGCTACAGCCTCTATTGCACCTCGCCTGAGAACCTCCTGAAATCCTGAGATACCGATCGATGAAGTACTCTCAAGAATACTCTTCTTCGCCATATCGGGATAAGAGTTCTTTAGGAAGATCTGGAAATCCTCTTTTGCAAATCCGGGACCCGCTATCACTATAGCCTCGGTATCTGACATATGAGTGAGTTGTGATGCGACTTCAGCGAAGAAAGCACTTCTGGACCCATCCTCTTTTCCACCTTCCCCCAAGATGGAGAAGCACTCTTCAACACCCCACTGCTTCAGCATTCCGATGATCGCTTCCCCCTCTTCAATCGTCACTATAAGAACTCGTGGTCTGTTTGATGCTTTTACAGCCTCATCAATCCTAAGTAAATGATCCCTACCCCATGCGTCCTTCAGGATAGAAATATTCGTACCCCCCTCAAGATTTATAGTGTGATAGGACCCAATATCAGATCCGACCTCTATCACACCCCGGACCCTAAGCCAGTTTGAGAACCTGTGGAATTGCACTTCAGTCACCCGAATACCCAGACGCACTGGCTTTTTTGCCATCTTCTCCGGGCGGGCCTTATCAGTAGCGAAATCTAGCCTTCTTTGTGTGAGTGCAAAGACGAAGTCGCCTTCACAAATAATGTACTTCAGATGCCAGAGATCGTCGAGAGTCTCAGGAAGTAACTTAATCTCCCCCTTCTTACCCCTCAGATCATACTTAAGAACTTTCATGATGTCACCGGATAAACGAATGATTACAAGTGAGAAATTACAAACTATATATGGCTTTGGACATTATAATATGACTTAAAGTAGTAACTTAATAGGAATGTGCTGAAATGGAGAACGAAGATATAAAGATATGTATCCTCAGGATCGAGGGGACCAACTGCGAGATGGAGACGTATCTTGCATTCGAGAGGCTGGGTGTATCCCCCGAACTTGTTCACCTGAAGCAATTAACAGGTAACGTTCGAGAGGATGAAAAAAGAGACCTCTTCGATTACCATTGCCTGATGATACCCGGTGGATTCTCATCTGGAGATTACATCAGGGCTGGAGCTATTTTCGCCTCTAGGATGAAGAGCACGCTAAGAGACACTTTGGTAAAATACATAAAGGAGGGACGGCCTGTCGGCGGGATATGCAACGGTTTTCAGGTCCTTGTTGAGCTGGGAGTTCTTCCTGGTATAAAAGGAGTGATGAGTCCATACCCCGATGCCGTACTGACGGTTAATGATTCCGCCAGGTTTGAATGTAGACCAACGTTACTGAAACATGAGAATTCCTGTGCATTCACGGGAAGAATACAAAAAGAAAAGATCGTATGTATGCCATGCGCTCATGCGGAAGGCAAGTTCATATTTGATTCCGAGAATGAAGAGGAGTATCTTCAGCGCCTTATCGATAACGAACAGATAGTCTTCAGATATGTAGACCCGAAAGGAAAAGAGGCGAAATATCCATGGAACCCCAATGGATCCATACAAGATATCGCCGGAATCTGTAACCCTGAAGGAAACGTCTTCGGGATGATGCCACATCCTGAGAGGGTAATTAACCAGTATACAAACCCTGACTGGACAAGATCAAAATCTCCAAATGGAGATGGTATCGCAATATTTGAATCCGTGCTCGATTATATTAAAAAAGTATAGAAAGGAGGGGGTTTATTTTTTCTCTTCAAGCCTCCTTTGAACGCCCCTAAATTCATCATCCAGAATTTCCATCTGTTCATTGATCACAGAGACTTCGACATCGTTTTCAGGAGGTGAAATAATACCAGTCTTGTCACCGGTTCCGGTCTCATCAGGTGATTCAGTTGAATCGCTACCGCCCTTGTACATCTTAACAGCATCTCCAACTGCACCAGATACACCGGTTATGACCTCAACTCCTGCCGCAGAAAGCGTCTGTAGTGGACCATCGCCTACATTACCTGCCATTACCACTTCCACACCGTTATCAACTATCAAATCAGCCGCCTGTCGACACGCCCCTTTGGGGGCAGAAGCACCACTGTTCCGAAGAGTCCTGAACTCCATCGTATCCGGATCCACGATGACAAAATATGCACATCTTCCGAATCTTTGATCGACGAGCGAATCAAGACCATCGGCAGTGGTTGCAGCTAGCCCTATAAGCATCGAAAAAACCTACTGGAAACAGATCATTTTTCAATGGCTTCTCGAACCTTATCGGCTATATTCTCAAATGATTCGGATGCTTCCGAACGACTCAGAATAAATGGCTTGCCTGAATCGGAATCTTCAACAATCTTCGGATCGATCGGTATGGCACCAAGGAAAGGCACTTCCATCTCTTTTGCAGACCTCTCACCTCCACCAACTTTGAAGAGATCAATCTTCTCACCGCATTTAGGGCAGACAAGTCCGCTCATGTTCTCCACGATACCAATTATGGGAGTCTCGAGTTGCTTTGCAAAGTTCACTGTCTTTCTTGAATCAAGAAGGGCAACTTCCTGCGGTGTTGTGACTATAATAGATCCGTCTACGTCGGAGATGAGTTGAACAACACTGAGTGGTTCATCTCCTGTTCCTGGTGGCAGGTCAATTATCAGGTAGTCCAGTTCACCCCATTCAACATCAGAGAAGAACTGTTTTATCGCAGTCATCTTCATAGGACCCCGCCAGATCACTGGAATATCAGAGTCTCGCAAGAGCAAAGCCATCGAGATGACCTTGAGCCTTGGCGGAACCGTTACCGGAAGTATCTTACCCTCACCAGCACCAGGGAACATCTTATCCACACCTAGCATCTTGGGAACATTCGGCCCATGTAAATCTGCATCTACAATACCTACTTCAAGCCCCTTAGCTGCAAGTGTAATGGCAAGGTTTACAGCAACAGTGGTCTTACCAACACCGCCTTTGCCACTCATCACCATAATCTTATATTTAACCTTCGATAATCCATCAGAGACGGCTTTCCCTTGAAGTTCCATCTCCTTCTTCGGATCCGTGCATTCTTCTGCCGTGCTACAACTATCGCATTTATCATCACATTCTTCCATTTTATACACCTCAATGATCGTGGTTGCAATTACAACTGTTGTTCATATCTACGGGTGACAATGCCCCATTTAAATAATCATTCAAAGCGTCTTTAACCTTCCCAAAAGCACCGCATAGAACCTCGATCCCCTGTTGTTGCATCATCTGAAGCGGACGTGGGCCAATATTACTGAGTAATACCAGATCAACTCCCGCACCATTCAAGAGATTGACCGGATTTGCACAGCTGTGCGGACCGTCTTCAATATTTTCTATCACCTTTGCATCAGTCAACTTTCCATCGTCAAGCGTTACAATTGTATAATATGAAGTGTGACCGAAATGGGCAGAAATGTCCGAATCTAGCCCACTACTATCAAAAGACGGAATTGCGATCTTCATATCCGAACACCCCCATCATTTTTCCTGGCACCATAGCCAGGACCCCTGCCATGATCACGGTCTTCAGAAGATCTATGAATATTTATACTTCCACAATCAGGGCATTTTTGAGGCCTTCCGGTACCAAAAGGTTCACCCCAGATTCTTTCACAATCAAAACATTTGAACTTTCTCTCGGCTGTTTTTACCATCTTATAATTTCCTCCATCGATTCTAATCGCTTTCCCATACACAAGCGCCTCAGAAACCTTCCGTCTGGCAGAAGTGAGTAATCTGTGGAATGTGGGTTGGGAGATATCCATGACCCTGGCAGCAGCATCCTGAGTCATACATTCAAGATCCTTCAAGCGAATCGCCTCAAACTCTTCAACCGTCAAGACGATCTCCCCTAGGTCTACCATAGGTATACCTGCAGGTTTGAAATGCAATGTCATAGGTTCGAAATGTATCCTTCGGCATTTTGTAGGTCTTGGCATCTTTGGTGTGAATATATATTCATAACTGAATATAAAGGTTCTGATCCTTTGAAAAGAAGTTGTTATAAAAAAAAACAGAAAAGGGGGGAAACCCCCTAAATTTTTGTATCTATTGTATTTAGTTATCTCTGCGCCTAAGCACAAGGTATGCTACAGCAAGTAGTCCGGTTACCGCGAAGATACCCTCAAATCCGGGCTCTGTTGGATCTTCAGTTGCATCTGGTGTTGCTGTTGGTGTGTCGTCTGTCGGTGGAGCGGTAGCTACGGGCGCTTTGACTATCAATGTTGCAGTTGCACCATTGGCGTCGATTGTGTACGTCCCTTCTTCAACCGCAGTGTACGTGTATGTGAATGATTCGGTTGCACCTGCTGCGACTTCGAGATCAACAGCTTTCACTTCTTCGTCATCAACTGTAAGCGATACAGAGACAGTTCCGGATGCAGTACCCTTGTTCTCAGCAGTTGCAGTCACAGTTGTAGTCTCTCCAATATCAACACTTGACGGTGATACTGAGACATCGACCATGATGTTTGGAACACCTTGTACAACGTTGAAGCTTGCTTCATCTGAGACAGTGTTATCAATGTCTTCGGCTGTTACGTGGTATGAACCGATTGGCCACCCTGTTGTATCGAATGTTGCTGATATTGCTCCATCAGCAGCTTCGATGGTTGCTGTTTCATCGATTCCAGGACCATCAACATTCAATATGAAGAATGTCCCGTCAGCCCTGTTTGTAGCACCGCTTATTTCCAGACCATCATCAGTATTTACATCGGCGGTTGCATCTAGTGTAAGGGATGGGTACTGTAGACCTATAGACGTTGCTGAACTGACTTCATCGTCGATTGCAGTCATTCCAAGGATTGTTGAGAAAACATCAAATCCTTTGGCTGCAAGGCGTTGCATGTTTGTTGATGTATCAGTGTCCATATCAAATGTACCACCACCCATCGGGTGCAGAGCGTAAATCTCGTAAGTTCCAGGTGTGTATGTAGTCGGAGCCGTTGTCGTACCTGCAGGAGAGAACCATTCCCAATCCGTGGAGTCAAGCTCTTCTTCGAATGCGTCGTCAGTTACTGTTATATTCTTGAGCGCTGCGATTCCTTTTGCCACGATAAGCACACGTACCTCATCAGGTTCACCGGTTGTTGTACCCACAACACGTATCTTATCCCTTGTTGAGATCGTCGAATCAAGTACGCTTACGTCAATACTCTCTGATTTGAGTACAATGGACGTCATATCTTTGACTGTTATATCAGCAGTCCAATATGCAGTTATCTTGTACGAACCTGCCCTGAGACTAAGATCGCCAGTGTTCAATTCATACTCGAATGAACCATCGTCGACGTTCACGTCCTTACCGTAGATTGTAGTTGAACCTGATGTTACGCTGTCCGTTGTTATCTGGTTTGTACCATACTTGTCAGTCACCGAAATGATTATTACATCAGTACCATCTGGTATCTCTGTTGTACCCTGGATTTTCACCTTTTGACCAACAGACGCTGAACTTGGAACATCCAGACTTAACTGACCTTCTTCAACTCTGATTGTGACAGTCTTTTCTGCCACAGTTGTGTCAGTTACATCGTTTACCGTCAACTTGTATGTTCCTTTCGCACTGAACTTAATTACAACTTTGTATGTGGAATCCTCTCCTAATGACGTATTTGTAGCTGCAGATTGAGTGGTTTCTATGTCAGCATCATTAACCTGTTGATAGTAACCACCAACAAATTCACCGTTAGCCTTGGAACTGATTACATTTACAGCGTCGCTTGCTGGACCCTGAACTGTCAGAGTCGTCGTCTCCCCAACGGTTACATCATCTTTGGTCACTGAAACCGTAAGCTCGGGTGCTATGATCTCGAGCTGCTTCGAGGAAGTCTCATCATCAAGTCCCTGTGAAACACTTGCATTTGTTTTAATGTGGATAGTGTAAAGTCCAAGATTCCAACCTGTTGTATTCAGATCGTTGGCTTCCAATGTGGCTAATGATACATCTGCTAAAGAGTTACCATTACCATCCACCGTCTTCTGGTTGTTATCGGGATCAATGACCATCAAGTGAACAGTGTCATTTGCAGTGTCCATGTTGGTCGTAATGTCAAGTGTTATATTTGTATCCCTGGTAACCGTAGTGACCTCTGTTGTGCCAACCTTGAGTTTGAAGCTGAGCTGCAGAGCTTCTACGCTGAACTTTGTCTCACTTCCTGTATAGGTACCTGAATCGTCGTTGTCGAGGAAGTATGTATAACCTGCATCAAGCAACATTGAATCGTAAGCAGTGGTGGTGGCTGCCGGAGCAGAGCCCATCAGTACAACGTTTGAACCATCAATTTTGTAGATGTTCTCTGATAGATTTGCAGTCTCGAATTTTAGTATCTGACCTCGTATAACCCTGTTGTCTGTTTGACCGGCAAGTATCAGATTATGATCATTCTGGTACTGTGCACTCACCGCTGGAACCATTGCTGTGAAGATGGATAGTAACATCACCCCCGCCAACAAAATGGAAAGCACTTTCTTACTGTTTGTTTCGTTCGTTTTTTTACTTCTCATTTTCTTTTCACCTCCTTTTAACCTATTTGAACCCAATCACATACCCCCGAAGAGTTTGTCCGCCCGAAGACGGTTTATGGCCCACAAAACGTGAGAATCCCAACCAAACCCCAATATGGAAATCTGCGATCAAGCTTTTTTCATATATTTTACAGAAAAGATGTCTTCTTCTAATATATAAACCTTTATGTTAAAGATTATTCTCAAGTACATCCCCTCATTTGTGCAGTTGCACAGGTTCTATCTTTTTAAACTTATCCTACTTATATCTTTTGCAGCATTACGAAACTCGAGGATTATATACTACGCACCTTTACCATTTGATACTAGATATGTGAGGGTGGGTACATCAACTTATACAACTAAGTTAAATGACAACCTCGAAGTCTTTTTAACTCTTACTTTACGTAGATATCTGTAAGCCCCATGAATGAACGATCAAAGATTTTTGTCGGATCCCGTTTCAGGGAACATTATCAAAATGCCAGTCTTGAGATGCCGCAGGACTTGAGTAAAAGGGAATGGGGTTTCGTCTTCTTCAACAGATCATATCCGAAAGTGACGATGCAACGACACATGAACTTCAGTTCAGAAAGGGATCTGAGAGAGTTTCTAATTAGAGGACAAGGGATGACGGCTCCAGCCCACGTATATCACTCTACTGCCCTATATTCTTACCCTGGTGCCAGAACAATGAATGAGAAAGAATGGCTAGGAGCAGATCTTATCTTCGATCTGGATGCCGATCACTTGAGAGGGGTGGTGAAGTCATACCCAGGGATGCTTGAGATGGTGAAATCCGAGACGATGAAACTCATCGATTTTCTAGTGGACGATTTCGGATTTGATGCGGATGAGATGGAGGTTGTATTCTCGGGTGGGCGCGGTTATCACATACATATTTTGGACTCCAGAGTAAGGACTCTTAAGAGTAACGGGCGCAGAGAGATAATTGATTATATGCGTGGAACAGGGCTTGATTACGACAGATTCCTCATCGAAGAGTCGGTAAAGGGCGAAACAGGTGACAAGAACAGGCGGACCAGATCTTTGAGAATTTCATCCGAGGGTGGATGGGGAAAGAAGGTACACAATTCGCTCATCGAACTTCTTGAGAGTATATCCGAGATGGAAGATAAAGAGGCATTTGAAGAGCTTACCAGGAGAGGCATAGTAGACAGGAAGATGGGAAGAAAGTTGATAAACCTATCGAAAAAAGAACTGAAAGAAGATGTGAAAAAGGGTTTTGTCGGTTTTAAAGGATTTCCAAAGAGTTTCTGGGAGAGTATAATTGATGTTATGAAACTGGAGATAGGGGGTGAATCGGATGAACCGGTAACTTCCGATATCAAGAGGTTGATAAGGCTGCCTACATCTCTACATGGCGGATCAAGTCTCCTCGTCGAACCCGTAGAAGTTGATGCGATGGACGAATTTAACCCACTGATTGACGCAGTAGTCTTTGGAGATGGTCCCGTTGAAGTAGAGGTGACCAAGGCATGTGATATCTCGATAAAAGATATCAATGATTCGTTCGAAGAAGGTAAAGTTGAACTTCCGGAGTATGCTGCTATCTTTCTTATCTGCAGAGGGATGGGGGAGTTGGTTTAAACTGAAACTGATTACTTTATTATTAATTATTATAAAGGCTCTAAGGGTATGAGTTTATGACGACAAAATTCTTAATAGGAGAAGGGCTTACCAAGTTTTTTACTGACAGAAAAGTGCTGGATGATGTCGATATTACGCTTGAGGAAGGCCAATGGCTTGGAGTGATAGGAAAGAGCGGATCCGGGAAGACTGCCCTTATGAACGCACTTAGAGGCGTTAATGAGTACAAGCCAACTAGTGGAACAGTGATTTATCGAGTTGCTGCATGTCCACAGTGCGCGTGGGTGGAACTACCGAGTAGAAAAGGCAGCGAATGCCCAAGATGCGGTACTACGCTTTATCTGGATGAAGTTGACTACTGGGACCGTCTTGGAAAGGATCCGATTGCAAGCTCAATCTATGATAGAGTCGGGTACATGCTCCAGAGATCGTTTGCGTTATACGGAGAGCTCTCAGTGATCGTGAATATGATGCGCATCATGGACAGCATAGGAGTTCAGAAATCCAGGCAGGAGAAGATGGCAAAGGACCTGCTATCAAGGGTTATGTTGAGTCACAGACTTTATCACAGGGCAGAGGATCTCAGCGGTGGTGAGAAACAGAGGTGCCTCTTTGCCATGACGATCGTGAAGAATCCTTTTCTCCTCTTTGCAGATGAACCATCGGGTACCCTGGACCGGATAACAGCGGAAGCGATGCATGAGATCATGGAAGCTGAGAAGAAGAGGGGTGTTCCTGCAATCATCAACTCACATTTTCCGGAAGAGGTGGCCAAGCTAACAGTTGATGCGATTAGGATAAAAGACGGTGCAGTTGTTGACCAGGGAAAGACCGGGGATGTCGTTAGCAGATTTATGGAAGATTATGAAAAGATAGAAGTAAAGAGAAAAGTCTGCATCGATGATGCGGTAGCGTTTCGGGATCTTAAGAAATACTTCATAGCATACGATAGAGGGCTTGTAAAGGCGGTAAATGAGATTTCACAAAGTGTTAAGAGAAACGAGATCTTCGGAATAGTTGGAGTGAGTGGATCAGGTAAGAGTACACTCACGAAGGTTCTGGCAGGATTCACACCCCCATCCACGGGGGATCTGAATGTCACAATCGGAGAGACAGAAGTGAATATGGAAGAGGTGGGGCCGGACGGTAAAGGGAGGGCAACTCCACACATAGCGGTTCTACATCAAGAGTATACACTTTACAACAACCTCAATGTATTCGAGAATCTAGAGAGCGCGCTTACGACCAACATGCCGATTGACATTGTTGCTGATAAGATCTTTGATGTACTCACAGCAGTCGGTTTTTCCAAAGAGAAGATAGAATACAAGATATATGACTATCCCCATCAGTTGAGCGAGGGAGAGAGGCAGAGACTTGCAATTGCGAAGTGTCTGATGACAGATCCGGAGATCGTCTTTCTGGATGAACCGACAGGTACCGCAGACCCACTAACAAGAATAGAGCTTGCAAAGTCACTCAGGAGGGCAAGGGATAGCTTCGGTCAAACCTATATTATAATCTCGCATGACATGGACTTTGTTGACATGGTATGTGACAGGGCTGCCCTCATGCGACGTGGTAAATTTGTGGCTGTAGGAGACCCATCTGATATTGTCCGGAAGATGAAAGAGCTGGAAGTTCCCGTAGATGATACTGAAACCCTCGATGTGAAGGTCTCGGTTGAGTCTTTGGATAAGTATTAAATTGTAAAAGGTAAAACAAAATCTCAATTGCCACCCTTTAGCCTTTCAACTACCATATCTACCTTTTGTACCGCAGTGCCTATGTAGTTGTGCGGATCCAGAAGTTTCTCTAGTTCATCTCTTGACAGATATTTTGAGATCACTTTGTCTTCTGCAAGCACATCCAGAAAGTCCTTGCCCTCCTCGCGAGACCTCATCGCACAATCCCTGCAAAGTTCATGTGACTTCTGACGACCCAGCCCCTCTCGTGCAAGCTGCATCATCACCGCTTCGGCCATGTTCAGCCCACCTAAAAGTAACATGTTCTTCTCGATATTCTCCGGATAGAAACGTAGATTTGAGATGACGTTTGCGCAGAGTCCCACTATATGATCTGTGAGTATACATGACTCCGGAAATATCATTCTCTCCGGTGATGAGTTGGTCAGGTCCCTCTCATCCCATAATGTGTTGTTCTGAAACTCTGCCTCGACCTGTGATCTGATGATCCTGGCAAGCCCGCAGACCTGCTCGGACTTAATAGGGTTTCTCTTGTGCGGCATAGTTGATGAACCAACCTGCTTTGATCCGAAGAACTCCTGCACCTCTCCGATCTCGGTCCTCTGGAGTGTTCTGACCTCGATACATATTTTGTCAAGAGTCGTCGCGACATTTGCCATGAACATAACAAATTCGAGATGTCTGTCCCTCTGAATTATCTGGTTTGACACTTCTGCCACTCCAAGACCAAGATAATTCATCGTCCTCTCTTCCACCTCGATTCCAACATCACCGAACGAAGCCTGTGTACCAGTGGCACCCGCCATCTTTCCGACCAATATCCTAGGTTTGAGTTCGGTCAGCCGCGTGATGTGGCGCTGCACCTCTTCAGCCCATATTGCAAACCTGAGACCATACGTCGTGGGAATTCCTATCTGACCATGAGTCCTACCCGCGCAGACAGTCCTTTTATGAGAATCCGCTTGATCCACAAGAACGGACCTCAGCCGCATCAGCTTCCCTTCGATAATAGTTATCACATCCTTGAAAAGGAGTGCAGTGGAGGTATCGATGATATCATTGGAGGTGGCACCAAAATGAACCCATTCCCCGTACTCTTTACTCTGTTCGGATAAAGCTAGGACGACTGCCATTATGTCATGGCTTATCTCATCTTCGATCTCCTTTACCCGTTCGACTGAGACGTTCCTTGTGCCAGAGTTAATTGCTTCTGAAGCTTCTTTTGGAATCATTCCAAGATCTGCCTCTGCCTTTGCGAGCGCGACTTCAACTTCAAGCATCTTCTTGAGTTTAGTATCCTCACCCCAGACAGTTTTCATCTCGGCCGTACCATACCTATACTCAATCGGGTGAATCGCCATGTTATCGTCTTAAGTCTTCATGGTACTTAAATATTTGAAGTTTTGCACAGAACCCAACTTCAAAGAGGTACCATCAGATGAAACTGATACCGAAGATTACACTTGCAGCCAGAAATCCCAGGATTGCCCCAGTATTCAAAAATGGTAGTCCGGCATGGGGCTTTCCCTTTCCCACCAGTGACATGAGGACCATGTAACCACAGAGGGCGCCAATTATTGTACCAATGGAAAGATAGTTGATAAAACCGATACCCTCAGCTTCAATAAAAAAATTGGAAGATACGACTAGAATAGATGGCATGATTGCATCACCAAGCCCCATGAAGTATGCATCACCCTCACCCATCTCCGTATTACTTAAGAAAGAGAATCCTCTGCGCCTGGGAATGACGAAGAGTATCGGCATCTTCATATCCATGACACTCTCTGCTAGGGTGATCATATGCTTGGTCTTGTAGACGGAGATCGCATCATAAACTGCAAGAACGATCAAGAGAACCATCACAGGGAGGACTGAAAGAGATATTCCGAATATTGATGCTACACCCGCGCCGATGATCACGCCTATGGTGTCGATGACATACCATTCGGGAAACTTGTACATGAAGATAGTCAGTACTGCTGCAAGAGATACAGATACGAGTGAGTTGGATAGTAGTGCAACGAATACGTAGTACATCGTAGACCCAACAGCCAGAAGGATGAAGAGATGGATGAACCAGTCCTGATTCATCTTTATAACTATCAATATAAAGAGCGTAAATGCAAGAATCAAACCTACGTACATCAAAGGATTGACTAGGGAATCGGGTTCAGAAAACGCCTGAAATCCGCCGGCCTCAAATGGTTCTGCCATTAAAATTGCTATCAACTGAATTACTAATATGAAAATTGCCATCCCAACAAGTGGGAAAATACCTAAACCGTCATCCTCGGAACTCAAAATCTCACCTTCATTTATCGCTGTCACCAGTAGATTACAAATATTATCCTATTGTATGTACATTTTATATATTATAACACTTCCCAAAGATGTATAACCGATAGCGTCAAAATTAGAGCCTTTACATTTGTATATTTCCAATATAACCCCTCAATAATGGATTATCACGTCCCGATCATCTCAATCGCCATCTCAACCGCCTCTTTTGCAGAAGATGCGACTGTAGGCTTCCTCTCAAATCCTTTGACTATCTCGGGATCAGAGAGAAGATTCATCCAACCTCCGGTTCCCTTGATCACGATAGTTGGTTTCCCTATACAGATTGCATAAGATATCTCGTTGAGAGTTCCCCACCTCCCGGATATCCCAATAACCGCATCAGCTGAATTGATGAGCATATAATTTCTTGCCAGATCCATTCCAGTGGGAATCGCGATATCAATAAACTCATTCGCCGCACTCTTTTCTTTAGGAAGTAGACCTATTGTGAGTCCGTTGTTATTCTTTGCACCTCTTGAAGACGCTTCCATAATTCCACCTCCGCCACCGCAGAACAAGACCATCGAGTGTTCGGCTATATGGTAACCCACTTCTTCAGCCACCTTTAGTGCATATTCTGAGAGGTTCGTATCACTCCCATCGCTTCCTGATACTGCTATCTGTTTTTTCATTAGGACTTCACCTTCGAAAGTTGTTCGTCTAGCCCATTTAAAAGGTAGAATAGGCCAAAACCACCGAGTATGACTGCACATTGGACAAAGAAGGTGAAAAATCTATCCATGAATATACCCTTTTCTCCTATCAGCCCAAAAATCAAGTCATTCTTCGTCAGAATAAATGTGGCTATCAACCATGCAGCAAGTAGCATCCTGTGATCAGCCTTTACCTTATCCGTAAAAAATGTGTAAAGACCAGGTATCAAAAATAGAATGACTACAATACCCATCCTACCGAATATCTCAAGACCGACGATGGTTCCCTCACGATACTGGATCTGGGCAATACCAAATATGTTCAGTGTCCCCATCGAGTAGACCTGCCACGCACCATAAGTGACACAAGCGGCGATGAGAGGAAGGAATCCCAACAGGAACTTCTCTTTACTTCTGATCCGCATCAAAGAGTAGAGAAATAGTGTCAATGCAAGGGCAAGTAGCGTCATCTGGTGAGTCAGTGCCGTGACCATCGCAGTGAGTATGGCAAGCGATCTGTAATCACGGGAGACGAAGTAGAGCGTCAGAGGAAGCATGAAGAGTCCGAGCAATTCTGGCAGCGCCCTAGTGGTGAATATTGTGAGTTCGGGGGATAGAATGAACAATAGAGCAGCGGATAGACCGACGTACTGATTACCCATCCGGTATCCTATAGAGTAGATGACGATGATTATGAGTACTGCAATTACGATAGTCATGATTCCGGAAAGCACCATCGGATCGATACCGGAGGTTATGGAGAGTGAGGTTATGAGAAGCCTATATGCAGGAACATAAAAGTGTTCGAATCCACCGCCATAAGATAGCTCGTAAGATGGATAATACGACGTCTCTATCGTCTCCCTGATGATACCTACGTGGTACATCGTGTTACCAAATGTAGGTATGATATATCCTGTTAGCGTCTTTATTCTATACAGAACCGTCATCGTTATGATCACGAGCAAGAGAAAATGCCTATTTGTTACCAGATCACTCGGCTTTTTGGATTGCCATTCCATCAGATCACCGCATATATCATGACATCGGAATTATCATAAACTAGTTTGAAGTACATTTCGTCCTCAAATTTTTCACGTTCGATATCGATCCAACCATACCCTGCATGAACTTGCCTCTCGGTCGGTACGGATATGTGAGTGCAGTTATGCCCTTTACATAAAGTGTGAGCATCTTTTGAAGATTTTGCGAGGTAAATACTCTGAACATCGTTCATATTTCCTGTTGGGTCAGGAGCATTCGCCCAATCTCCCCCCACCAAAGGGGGCCTTGTAGTCATCCCCATTATAACCTCACCGCCAAATATTCCTGCAACAAATTTTGCATCCTCCGGTGTGTTATTTGAGATCCATTCAGTGGCTTGCAGTTCACCTTCCGCCACAACAGGCTCGAGCCAGGGATCCACCTGAACTTTTACCTGGTACAACCCGGCAATGGTCAAGGATGAGAGGATCAGCAAAGCGAGTACCAATCGAATTGATTTTTTCATGGGCACCTATTTATCTACAGATCAAATGGTATAAATAGTTGAGGAAACAAGTGCTTTTTATGAACGTCAAGCCAGAGTGTTTATCATGCCTAATTGATAGGGCGATCTATATGTGTGATCTGGTAATAGATGATGAATCAAGGAAGTTTGAAGCTCTGGAGGAGCTGCTTGATTATGCAGCAAAAAATTTTTCAAAAGAGAGTGTTCCTGCACTTATAGGTACACAAAGAGAAGAGATCATTAAGAAGTATAGCGGGAGAGATGACCCGTATGAGGAGTTGAAGAGAAAGAGTAATGAAGTGGCAAAAGAACTGCTACCTATTGCAGAAGATTTTTATAAGAATTCTCCCGACAAACTGGAAGCTTTGATCAGGATCATGTCGACTGCCAACTCGATGGAGTACGGTGTCAGGGGCCATACATTTGATCACGACTCATTCGGCCAAGTATTTGAAGAGACACTGAGGGAGCAACTGGTAGGGGATATGGAGAAGATCAGATCGCTGATAGATGAACAAGAGAAGATCCTTTACATTCTCGACAACTGTGGGGAGGTTATATTTGACATCTTTGCAATCGAGAGATTCATCGAGATGGGTAAAGAGGTGGTGACTGCCCCAAAGACAGGGCCAATCATCAACGATGCCACAGTGAAAGATCTTGAAGATGCGGAATTTAAACATAAGGTGGTGCCAAGCGGTGCGTACATAGGCACAAACCCTGAGATGTCCACGAAAGAATTTTTAGAGCTTTTCTGGAATCCTGAGTACCTGATACTTGCCAAAGGGATGGGTAATTACGAGACGATATCGGAGTTTGAGGATGAGCTCAAGGGGCGGATCATTTATATCCTGAGAGCCAAGTGTAATTCTGTTGCATCTAATCTTAAAGTGAATAAGGGAGAGCTTGTCGCAAGACTCGTGTAAGAGAAGAACATTAACAATAATTTACTTGAGATGACATGCAAGTGGATCGTTCATTAAGAGAAACGATATATACAGGTAGCAGTATTATACCTCTGGGCGTGTGGCCTAGTGGACAGGGCGGCAGCCTCCTAAGCTGCAAACCGCGGGTTCGAATCCCGTCACGTCCGTCTTCATTTTGACTTTTGTTTGAATAAGATGGAAAAGATGATATGAGCAAAGTGTCACCACTGGAAAGTGAGATCGGTATAAGTGTTTACTCAACTACGACCGATGGTGTAGGTGGTGCAATCCGCCAGATAACGGAAGATTTCAGGGTAAACGAGATCACGAACCGAGAGGAGGGAGAAGCGGGTAGATACCTGATACTTGAACTTGTGAAAGATGATTGGGACAGTCATCACCTGATAAGAGATATTTCAAGGATACTTCGGATAAGTCAGAAGAGATTCGGCCTGGCAGGTACAAAAGACAGGCGTGCCATAACCAGGCAGAAGATGAGCATCAGTGATATGAGTGAAGAGGAGACTAGCCGGATAAACCTGAAAGGTGTGGAACTTAACGTGATTGGCCGCTCAAATAGACCTGTCGTGATGGGAGACCTTTACGGAAATGAGTTCCGGATAACGATAAGAGATATTGATCTTGAAAATAAAGCACTGGAAGAACGCGTTGGTTTGACCTGTAGTGAGATAGAGGAGAATTCCATTGCCAATTTCTTCGGATCTCAGAGGTTCGGTACAAATCGACCGGTGACGCATCTTGTCGGTGATGCGATAATCAGAGGCGACTTTGAGAAGGCAGCGATGACCTATATCGCAAAGCCGTTCCCAGGTGAATCGGAAGATGCGAAGAGTGCAAGAGAGTATATTTGGGAGACGGGAGACCTAAAAGAGGGGCTTAAGAAGATGCCTCTCTTTTTGAGATATGAGCGTGCCATGTTGGATTACTTGATTGCAAATCCTAAAGATTTTGTAGGTTCTTTTAGCGTTCTACCAAAAAACCTTAGGAGTATGTTCGTTCACGCACTCCAATCGATCATATTCAACAAGACCCTCAGTTCAAGAATAAAAAGAGGTATCCCAATCAATGAAGCAATGGCAGGAGATGTTGTCTGTTTCAGAAACGATAAGGGCTTTCCCGACGTGCGCAGAACACAGAAGGTGACATCAGACAATTCGGACGGGATCAATAACTTAATCAAGAGAAAAAGGGCGTTTGTGACGGCACCAATAGTCGGCCATCAGACAGAGATTTTAGAGGGTACGCAAGGATATATTGAACGTGAGATACTTGAAGAGTTGAGTATCAGACCGGAGGATTTCAGGATAGATCAAGCCCCGGATTTCAGTTCAAAAGGTCTGAGACGTGGGATGGTTCTTGCTTCTAATGTTAAGTACGATGTGGGAACAGATGAGATGAATGATGGCAAAACAAAGGTTGATCTGAGATTCAGCCTACCCAAAGGTAGCTATGCAACAGTTGTCCTTAGAGAATTTATAAAGAACGGAAAATAAGGCGAAATCACCCGCATTTGCGACAAGGACCAAGGAGCCAGATATCAACCTCTCTTGTACCGCTCACACTCATTATAAGATCGTGCAGTTTCGATATCTCAGAATAGTCCTTGAACCTGCATTTCATCAGAAGGTCGAAAGTTCCCGTCATGATCTCCCACATCTCATAGACCGTATCTTCGCCCTTTAGAGTATCTACAAGATCCCCCATGAACTCATCCGGACATACAGTACCGACATATGCCAGTAACTCGTAACCTAATTTTTCCCAACCTATATCAGGCTTATACCCTGAAATGATCCCCTTCTCTTGAAGTTTTGATACCCTGAGATTTATGGTACTTCTGGATTCGGATAGCTCGGTCGCAAGCTCGGTCATCTTGGCACCTACACCATCCCCATCGAGCATGGTTTGGAGTATTTTTTGATCGAGTTTATCTATCTTATTATTCATAATTTCAGACCCCATTACAGTTTTTTAAAATTTCAATCTATTTAACAGAAGACTCATAATAAATTAGCAGTTTTCGTATACCTTATGATAGCACTTTAGCCTATAAGATATAAATACTTTACCTTTATGCCAAATGATGGGTGTTATGAATATTGAAAAACGTGTTAAAGTACACTAATTGAAAAAGGGTGGGAAAATCGGCATTTGATAAAAGTACCCAACATTAAAAAACAGAAGTGTACGGATAAGTTAATGTTAAATAGTTATAGTACTATTTTATTCGTGATAAATATGGACATAACTTCATTCATTTTGACCTGTATGGCAGACGAGGACGACGAGGCCATCGTTTGCCATCCAAGTGGAGAAAGATTCACATGGAAGGAGCTCAAAGAACGTGTCTACCAGTTGTCAAACGCCCTGTACGATCACGGTATTAGAAATAACGATGTGGTATCCATAATACTCTACAACGGGAACGAGATCATTGAATCACTATTCGGTGCCAGCATGCTCGGATGCATTGTGCCTTTTGTAAACTGGCATTCGAAAGGAGAAGAGTTGAAAAAGATACTAGAGGGACAGAATACCACCGACATCATCATAGATCAGGAATTTTTAGCCAATTTCAAGGAGATAGAAGATGAATTGAACATCAGGAATGTCATTGTCGTCGGTGATGAGGCAACGGATGGGATTTTGCTTTATGAAGAGTTTATCAAAGAGTACCCAAACACAGTACCGGAAAACACAGTCAGTAGGCTTGGTATCCAGATGTTTACCGCAGGGACTACGGGAGTTCCGAAAGGTAACAATTACTACAAGATGATCGACGCAATCCTTCGTCCGGAGACAGTTTCACTAGACGATATGAGAGAAGAAAATCCCGCGGTACCTGATAGTTTGATGGATGGATTACCTTCGATAATGTCTATGCTACCTGGTTTCAGAGAACTTGAGTATCACAAACACGACAATATCCTACTTCTTAGCGCTCCTGCTTACCATCCGGGTGCCATCGTTCAATGGGGCTTCTCGGTCTTGGGTGGGGGTAAGACGGTGATGATGAGAAAATTTGACGGTGAAGAATTTCTGAGACTCATACAGGACGAGAAGGTCGCATATGCATATACTCCGCCGATACTGCTACACAGGTTGCTTGCACTCTCTGAAGGGGTCAAGAGTAAATTCGATCTCAGTTCACTGCACTCGCTCATCTGTGGAGCTGCATACTGCCCACCGAAGACCAAAAGGGAGATCAACGAGTGGTTTGGTAAACCTGTATACCATGAATGGTATCTCTCTTCAGACAACATCACCGGAGTATTTCTGGGGCCAGATGACTACCTTGAAGACGAGTCGAGGTACGAATCATGTGGGAAATCGACAGGAAACATCCTGATACTCGACGAGGGTGGCAACAAAGTCCAACCAGGAGAGATAGGGGAGTTATGGGGTGTCGGTCTTGGGATGTTCACCACATACTCGGGAACCACCGATAAAATGTCTGACAAAGCCAGAAAGATCGGTGATATGTGGTACTTTGATGAAGGTGAGTTTGCCACAATGGACCCGCAGGGGTACATATACATAAAAGGGAGAAAGAAAGACATGATAATCTCCGGTGGCGTGAACATATACCCGGATGATATTGAAAGGACGATTCTCAAGCATCCTGATGTTGTGGATGTTGCCGTGATAGGCATTCCAGACGAGGAATGGGGTGAACGTGTCCACGCCTGTGTCCAGCTGAAAGAAGGTAGAATGGCCAAAAGCGAGGATATAATTGATTTTTGTAAGGCAGAGGGATTGAGTAGTTACAAGATGCCAAGATCAGCAGACATTCTTCCTGAGCTTCCGAGAAGAGATGATGGAAAGATCATCAAACGGTTGTTAAAGGAGATATATGGGTGAGGTGAAAAGATGGTTGAAGATCAAAAATCGCAATCTTCCTCAGCAATGAGCAAGGTTATGGAGACGCTTATTGAGAAGACGAGAAACGGAGAGGTTGATATCGCCCCATTGATAACGAGATTTATGAAACCGGAATTGGTCGAAGGAATGGCTGAAGGTTTTGCTGATGAACTCAGGAAGATACTCGATCCGGCGGTGAAGAAGAAACTGGCAGATGACATTAAGGTTCTAAAAGGGAGTAGATTTTACATCGAATTTTTAGGGTCGGAAGAACCTCCGATGGTTATTGAACTAGTCGGATTGCCAGGAATTTTAAAAGCGACGCAATCTAGCGGAGAAGCTGTCGAAGAGGAGAAGTTACCGGGACTTCTTATGGATCCTGCTTCGCTTATGGATATGGCATCAGGTATATCGAGTGGTGAGATGGATATTGTAGGACTCATCGAAGAAGACCAGATGAAGGGAGTGAGAATGGGTAAGATGCTTCCACTATTCCTACCACTTCTTGCCATGGCCTCACCAACATCTCTTGATACGCTACAGCAGAAGGTTATGCCAGGGCTGATGGGGAGACTCCTCCCCACCATGCTTATGGGTGGTGGCGGTTCCATAGCAAGTAGTGATAGCAGCGGAAGTGGTGGACTTGGTGATATTATGAAAGAACCGGGAATAATGCAGCTTATGCCCGCAATGATGCCTGTCGTTATGCCGATCATGATGCCACTTCTGTCAGGGATGATGGACTCGATGATCACTACCAAACTTGAAGATCCGGAATATAGAAAGGTCATGGGAGGCTGGGTAGAGAAGGAGAATAAATCAGTCCTTTTCAAGATAGAAGACTCATGCATGACCATGAAATTCAGGAAATTCCCTGAACTTGGCATGGATATTGTGGAAGGCGATTGTGAGAACCCTGATCTTGCACTTGAGATAAATATGGGTGGTGCTGAGCCCAAACTATCGAACTTCTCGATGGGGGGTATGGCAAGGGATGTTGTGACCCGCAGGGTGAGAATGAGAGGCCTTCGCGACTTTATGACATTCGGTAAGCTGATACTACCCGATCTTGAGATCCACTCAGACAAAGACTCTACATACCTTGAGATGAGGCTATGAAGAGGTAGTTTGGGGTTTAATAATTTAAGATCCTTGTAGTAACTATAGATTTTTTATGGCAGGAACCGGATTTCATATGTGAAGAGATGGGTTTAAGAAAGTCAAGAGAAGAGATAGTTATGATATTACCAGATTGCGTCAGTACTTCCCCTCGTAGATGGGAGAAGGAAGGGGTTATCTACTGTACACTTAGGAACTGGACGATAAAGGCTCTTTACTACTGTGGTGTTTCGCCTAATAGGCTTGTAAGATTTTATGGGTATAATGATTGATTTTATGGGCAATGATCTTACTTGGCCACCTGATAGCCATCCAACATACAAAGATCTATAGAGAATTTCGAATAACCCCACCATCATCAATAAGATAGTTAACTATAGCTTGTCTAACTGGCATCTATTATACATGGAATC
>Ga0209345_10001816_pt1 | contig 24717 bp, 31 predicted proteins | sample Cruoilmetagenom7_FD_187294 | JGI IMG/M metagenome (GOLD analysis project Ga0209345, IMG submission 187294) | Oil polluted marine microbial communities from Coal Oil Point, Santa Barbara, California, USA - Sample 7 (SPAdes) (version 2) | ecosystem: Environmental > Aquatic > Marine > Oil seeps ...
CGTGACGGACATCATTAAGGAGGCAAGCCATGAGCAACGAGATGATTGAGCGGGTGGCAGAGGCGCTGTTCGATGTAATGAGCACACCACAGCTGCGCTCAATGTTTTACGGAAATGCCGATATAACTTACGCCGAGGTGGTTCATGGTGTGGAGCGAGGGTTCTTTGTCGCCTCTGTGCTTGACCCTGAACGAAATCTTGCCCGCGCCGCCATAGAGGCCATGAGAGAGCCGACAGATGAAATGCTCAAGGCCATCGACGCCAACGCCAGAGCGGAAGAGCGCGCGGCCTGTCTTGAGGAGGTGGTCAAAGTCCCCGCCCGGGGCCGCAACCTGCACAGCCGGTTCAAAGAAGGCTGGAACTGCGCGATGCGCGACATCGAGGAACGGATTAAGGCGCAGGGCGAGGCGAGCTAAGCCTTATCTTGTATGCCGCCATACCAGATAGCGAGATCCATACAAGGTAACGAAAAGAGGATTTGAGACATGGTACAGACACGATTTAGCCTTGATAATACTGACGAAATGCAAGCCACCCTTTCGCACACAATGACCGTTGGTGATTGGAAAAAGCTGAAAGAGCAAATGACAGATTTGAAATATCCGTCTTGCAATTTCATACGCTCAATCCGTGACGTAATTACAGCGGCGGAAAAACATTTCACCGAATACGACGTGACCGATTAGGAAGGTTTAGAGCTGATGAGGTGGCTGTAATGACACAAGAACAATGGGAGATCATTGCGTGGGTTGCTGGATTGCAAATTCCGCTCATCATTGGCCAGTTTATAATTGTGTGGCGGACGTACCAAATAAATAAGGAAGTACGCAATTGTGGCGCTTGCCCGTTAGGGAGCCTTTTGTCGTCAACCAAACGGAAAATATGCATGACAAACTATTTTGTGCGACGGAAATACACAACAACGGAAACGAGGAATCAGCGATGCAAATCGTGAATATCAGCCGCCGCCGCGCTGGCTTGCATCGATCCACGTGGGACCACGTTGAAGGCACATCCCACCCCCATGCCACGCGAGATTGTCAAGGCAAGCACCGCCTTGTGCGCGCCAACGCACGGCCATCCCAAGCCTTGAGCCTCAAAGTCGTCGCTGGCGAGGCCAAGCTCAACCACGCCGTCACCAACGGTCACTGCTGTTTGTTCGCGGATCAAATCAACCGCGTTATCAGCAGCATCGTCAATGCGCGCCGCCAACCCGGCCATCTCATCAAGCACACCTGGTGGTGCGGGGTTACGACCAGCCGACCACGACTTAACGGTATCGAGCCGTGCGTCAAGAAAGGTTGCGGCCTCCCTTTGAGAGAAGCCGCATACCTGACAGAGAAGAGAAAAAACGGTTGTCATTGGGTGGTGAACTCTTCGGCCAAAGATGCCGGGTCGGTTGCAAGGGGACCGATCACATTGACCTCGGCCCACTCGTCGCAACCCAGATCGTCGGAGATATTGCGGATGATCGCGGTCGCCAGAGCTTCGGCGGATACGGCGTCGTCAGCGACAACCAAATCCATAAAGTCGGCGCGGCCATTGGTGAAAGCTGTTTTGTATATAAATGCGGTTTTCATTGTTCAGGTCCCTTACCTCTTGCATCGGGCCAACCCCAACGCGCTGTTGATGATTTAAATATACACCGTCGGTGTATGAAGTCAACAACTATTTTCGAGTAACTGAAACGAGGCCAATATGGACGGCGAGGCACTAGCAACACGCATTGAGAAGCGCCACTCGCGGCTTTTAAAGATGTCAAATGGAGCAGATATGAATGAGAAACTAGATCTGTGGTTGTGGGCTTTCGTGTTTGCGCTGCACATAATATTTGTTGTTTTAGTGTTTTCAACATGAGCTTGGTTGTCGACACCTAAAAACGGCGGAGTTCTGCTTAAAACAACCAGATTTTGACCTGAAACCGGCATTTTGGTCGACTGGCAAACAGAGGTTTATCCATGAGTGAATTACTGGAATATCCCAATTTGATGATGGAAGTGCTGGCGAAGCTGGTCCACAAAAACGGCGGATACGTCAAAGTGCATGGATACAACTAGCCCACAGGTGCATTTAACCTTATGTTATGCATCGACCGCGAAAACGGCCCGGTGGAGTTGAGTCTTGAGAACTTAGACGCAGGAACGGCGTGATTATCGGAGGTGCAAAGCACACCACATGTGCCAGACGAAAACAAATCGGGAACAAGCTGTTGACTTGGGGACCGTCAAAAGGTACTTTTATGCATCTTAGAAAGTATGCCTACAGCCCGCCCGGACACCGGTAGCGGGTCTTTCTTTAGGAATATCCGATGAAAAACCTGCCTCAATTTAATATTCTTCTCCTTGATGCCAGTGAGGCGCTGGCCGCTTCGGATGCATTTAATGTGGATTCCGCAAGCCAGGACAGCGCAACAGAGTTTGCGCGCCTTAACAAGGAATGTGATCGCGCTGCCGTGGAATTGATAGAGTTTTGCTTGCTTCACGGAGAAGGTCTATTGGTTGAGGTGAAAAAAGAAAGCCCCTGATTTAATTCGCGGCTGTCACTTAGGTGTCTGGAACCCTTACCCAAGAAAAGTTCACGCGCTAAACCGACAATAACTCCCGCCCCGCCTCTCTTTGATGCGCACCAGGGCGGGTTTTCTATTCGTGCAGCGAAGCACTCAAGCACTCAAGCAGCCAGCGATATCTGGATACCCAAAGGCTTTCTAGAAGCCCGAGGAATTTAATATGGTGGCCCTTTAGGAAGGGACGCGCGCTTCACGGCGAGAGTAGCGCCTTGCCCTGCACGAAAATCACTGCGGCCTTAGCTCAGTGGTAGAGCAATAGGTTTCCACCCCATGTGCGTCGGTTCGATCCCGACAGGCCGCTCCAATCCTTTCACCACGCTGACCCCAAGCGCGATCAACACAGTGTGAAGACCATCCTGGCCTTGGGGGGCGGACGGTTCACCGCGGGCGGGGCTGGGAAACCGGCTCCGCCTTGCTGATTTCCGAGAGGTCTCATGACCAAGCAAAAGCTTACCCCCAAGCAGACGCTCTTTGTCGATGAATACCTTATTGACCTGAACGCAACTCAGGCAGCAATCCGCGCTGGGTACAGCCCAAAGACGGCAGAGGTTCAAGGGTCGCGCTTGTTAAGCAATGCTAAGGTTGCCGAGGCCGTTGATGCCAAGAAAATCGAGCGGTCAGAAAAGACGGGCGTCGATGCATCCTGGGTATTGGAAAGGCTTGCTCTTGAGGTCAACGCTGACCTTGCCGACCTTTACGAAGACAACGGCACACTAAAGCCTATTCATGATTGGCCTGAGATATGGCGCAAGGGCTTGGTGTCCGGGATAGATGTTGTTCAGGAGTATGAGACGGTTGACGGTAAAAAGACCCACATCGGGTCCGTTACCAAGCTGAAAATATCGGAGCGCGTAAAACGCATTGAATTGATCGGTAAGCACGTTGTGGTGCAGGCGTTTAACGACAAGCTTGAATTAACGGGTAAGGGCGGCGGGCCCATTGAGATTGAAGACAAAACCCCGGCAGCAGTGAAAGCTGCAATGGACGCGATCTTCAGGCGCAATGGGACTACCTGACGTTCTTCCGCTTGAACGGGAAGCGGCGATCCAGTTTTACGAAGATGTCTTGGTCGATGCGGTAAAACTTGACCAGAAGGCCAAAGAGAACGGCGAGAGCACAGGGGATTATTCGTATCTGCAACGGGCGCAGCGCTGGTTGTCGCGAAATGATTTGTTCTACCTGCTGACGGTTTCGCTTAACCGGCCTGACATCAACAAGGATTGGCTGTTTGATCGGTGTCGTGAAGTTCAGGAAAGCCCACACGGTCATTTGGATCTGTGGGCACGCGAGCATTACAAATCCACGATCATCACGTTTGGCCTGAGCATTCAGGACATTCTGGGCAGTCACGGCGATGAGCCGGAGCCCAGGTACAACGGTCGCGAAGTCACCATCGGTATATTCAGCCACACCAAGGGCATTGCCGGTGACTTCCTGGACATGATCAAGCAGGAGTTTGAGAACAACGGGAGGCTTCAGGCGCTGTTCCCGGATGTTTTGTGGGAACGACCGAAGAGCCAGGCCCCCGTGTGGTCCAAATCGGACGGCATCACGGTTAAACGAGAGAGCAACCCGCGTGAGTCCACTGTTGAGGCGTGGGGCTTGGTTGATGGCCAGCCGACCGGCAAGCACTTTTTCATTCTGAACTATGACGATGTGGTGACTGAGGATTCAGTCGGCACGCCGGATCAGATCGCCAAGACCACAAAAATGTGGGAGTTGTCTACCAACCTGGGCACGGAAGGTGGTTGGGACCGTTACGCTGGCACCCGGTATCACCAGTTTGACAGCTATCAGGAGATGATCGATCGTGAATCGGTCAGGGTTCGCTTACACCCTTGCACCTTGGATGGGTCGGAGGACTTCTCACCTGAGAATTGCGCGTTTCGCACGCCGGAGTTCCTCAAGAAACGACGCAAGGATCAAGGGCCATACACCTTCGGGGCTCAGATGCTTCTGGACCCAACGGCAGACAGCGCGCAGGGCTTCAACGAAGACTGGCTTGTGTTCTGGCCTGCGGAGCATGCAAAAAACCTGAATGTTTACATTTTGGTCGATCCATCTAGCGGGCGAAAGCTGAAAGAGGCTGGCGGAGGCGGGCGCACGACTGCGGGAAAAGAGCAGAAGAACACCAACCTTGATTATACCGTCATGGAAGTCGTTGGGCTTGGCCCTGACGGGAATTATTACACGCTCGATCGCGTACGGGACCGATTGAGCCTCACTGAGCGGGCAACCACACTGTTTCAGCTCCATCGGGACTGGAAACCCTTAAAGGTCGGCTATCAAAGATACGGGCTTGAAGCCGACATCGAACACATTGAACACCTTCAAAAAGAACAAAACTATCGCTTCACCATCGAGCCGGTCGGCAGTCCGCTTTCTAAAGCTGACCGTATCAAGCGTCTGATCCCGATCTATGAGGGTGGGCGCTGGCTTGAGCCGGAAAGTATCATCCGCACCGATTGGGAAGGTAAAGCCGTCAATCTGACGAAAACATTCATCAGAGAAGAATACACGGCTTTCCCAGTCTGTAAGCACGACGACATCCTCGACTGCAAAGCCACCATCCTGGATCTACCGGGACTGGTCTGGCCGAAGCCGCAAAATGATGGCGACACAACGCCGGCGTGGATGAAGAGCATGAAGCGGAAAAAGCGCTCCTGGCAGAGCAGCTAAATATCAAGGAGCCCGTACATGGAAACATCGACCGTTATCGCCATCTTGAGCCTTGCAACGGTTGTGATGGGCAGCCAGTTCGCCATGTGGCGCTGGTTGGTCACTAAACTACGCGAAGATCGCGCCGCGGCATCACAAAGCATCAATGATCTTCACCGGCGGGTCGATGATGTGAAAGACAATTACGTCAGGCGTGACGATTTGATGCAGCACATCTCACGCATAGAACGAGGCCAAGCGGAACACTCATCTCTGCTACAGGCTGGATTGGAACGTATCAACGGTCGTATCGATTCATTTGTCGGCAGCTCAAACGCCGAGAAGACGGGGTAAGTCATGGTCTATGGTCCCCTCAGTGCTCGCAAACCATTACCTAAGCAGGATTGGGAAACCGTCTTGCTGATGAGCGACCGCTTTGAGCGGGACGCAGCCGCCCATGCGACGTGGGCTGAAGTGGCGAAGAAATGCACCGAATACGTCGAGGGGAAGCAATGGACCGTTGAAGCTCTTAAAGAGCTTGCCGATGATGGACGCCCAGCACTGACGTTCAACAAGATCGCGCCGCTGGTTCGTGTGGTTATGGGCTATTTCTCCAACAACCGCACCGATGAGAAGTATCTACCGTCTCATGATGAAAGCTCAACGGCAGAAATCGCCCTGGCGCTGACCAAGACGGCCAAGCAGATGTCTGAGGTCAGCCAGCAATCGTATGTGGATACGGAAGTGTTCATGGATGGCCTCATTGGCGGGCGTGGGTATTACGATTTTCGCCTGGATTTTGAAGAGAACGAACTGGGAGAAGGGGCTTGTTCGGCGCTGGACCCGTTCGCGGTCTACCTGGACTGCGATGGCGACCAGTACGACATCAACAAATCAAGCCGAGTGACAACCAGCCGTTGGGGTTCCATCGAAGACATGGAGGCCATGTACGGCAACGTTGTTCGCCGCCTTATTGAACCGCTTGTGATGGGTGGTGGTTATGCAGGTATGCCAGCCGCCGTGTCGCAGTACATTACCGATGAAATCACACCGTGGCGCACGTTTGGCGGCGATACGGAGATGCAGAAGTACGGATATGGTTCGGCCGGGTCCTTTGAAGGGTTCATGCACAACCATATTGACCCAACGCGCAAAAACATCCGCATCATCGACCAGCAACATTATAAGCGCGTGAAGACCCGCATGGTCATCGATCTGGACACAGGGCAGATGAAAGCGCTGCCGGATCACTGGAAGTTTGATAAAGTTCAGCGCCTTTTGATGTGGCAAGAAGAAAAATACGCCGCACTCGGCAGGGTTTCACCAATTCGTTACGATGAGCGGGTCATTCGCCGGGTGCGCTGGACCACCTTGGTCGGCGATATCATCGTTCATGATGACTGGTCGCCATACAAAACATTCACCGTCATGCCGTTCTTCCCATACTTCCGTCGTGGACAGACGCGGGGCATGGTTGCCGACTTAATGGACCCGCAACAGGAGGTCAACAAGCGCCGCAGCACGCAAATCGACATCATCTCACGCACCGCCAACGGCGGCTGGACCATTCACGAAGATGGCGTCGATGACGAACAAATGCACAACTGGGAAGAAAATTCTTCTTCGCCGGGGTTCCTAGGCAAATGGAAAGGCGAGGCTCATATGAAGCCTCAACAAATTGGCCCGTCTGGCAGCCCCGTCGATCACGAACGCTTGGAGATGAAGTCCACAGATGACCTGAAGGAAATTTCAGGCATCAATGATTCCATGCTTGGCCAGCTTGATCGGGTTCAGTCTGGCAAGGCCCTTATCGAGCGTCAACGCGGCGGTGTTCTGTCCATTCAGCAGTACATGACCAACATGAGCCGCACCAAAGAGCTGGTGGCGCGCAAGAAACTGGAAATCATCCAGAACCATTACACCGAACCGCGTCTGGTGCTGGTGCTGGGTGAGGATGGATCTCAAGACAGCCTGATGATCAACGAACAGTCAGCGGCCGGTGAGATCCTCAACAACGTCACCATCGGCAAGTATTCCGTCAGCGTCGATGAGACCCCGCTGTCAGCATCGTTCGTGTCGGCGCAATTTGAAGAGCTGATGGAGTTGATCGAGAAACAAATCATTCCGGTTCCTGCCGTTATGGATGTGGCGGTTGACCTGTCGAGCATCCCGCAAAAGGAAATGGTCAAACAGCGCGTTCAGGCCTTCATGCAGTCACAGGGCATCCCCACCGGTGACGACGTCATGACGCAAGGCGTAGCGCCGGGCATGCCTGGGCAAGTGTTGTCGCCGGGTATGGGCGACATGGCCAATGGAGGCCGCGCGCCAAGCACTGGGCCGCAGTAACAGATAAAGGCACAAGACATATGGACCACAAGGACATCGCCACACCGATCATCCTGCCAAACGAATTCAGCGAAAACGAAGACCGCATCGTTGGCGGAACCCACAACCTCAAGGACGAGTGGCTATCCTCTCGCTTGGTAGCTTGGTTCTACACCGAAGCCGGGACCAAGTGCTGGGCCTGCATGCTGCGCAGCGACGGAAAGTGGCATTACTGGCAGAAAGATCAGGGCATGACGCCGCCCAACGCTCACAAGCGCGATTACGCCCGAGCTGTGGTGCGCTACCTCAACAAGCATCTGCATTTTGATGGCGCTTGGGTCGGGGCGTGGATGGATGACGGATACAAGCGCTTCTATCTGGTGTGGAAAGACCGCGACGGAGATATCCAATTTCCCATCGATACGGCGGGCGAAGTGCGCTGGGACGAAATGAACAAGTGGGGCATGGAGGTGTGGGGCAATCATGCCACGCAAGCTTTTCAGCAATGGGGACACGCCATGGAAGCCATCGGCGCCACCCCTGATCAGCAACTGAAACTGGCCCAAGGCCAGACGAGGCATTGAGATAAGGCTCCCCCATGTTTCAAGACCAATCGTTCGAACAAACAGTCAACCGAGCCATCGTGCAAACCTTGGTCGAAAAGACACAGCCCTGTGACACGGTGAAGCTGTTAGGGCCGATCCCCATTGAAATTGCCCTTGGCGTACTGGTCAACGGGCGAAGCCTTGCCATTCAAACCGGAGACGCATCATGAACCGCAACATTGAGATCGCACTGAAACACAGCCCAAAGCACAAGAACGATATTGCGGCGGCTTTGATTGGCGTTCCGCGTGATGACATCGCCGGTGCGGCAGCCATCGTCAAAGCCAAGTGCGAAGAACACCGCATCGTTGATTTCCCCAATCCATTCCCGCACGGCAGCCCTGAAGCCCTGATCTGGGGTGGCAAAGACGTTGCCGCCGTTGTCGAGGATACCAGTGCTGATCGCGATTGGTCTTCGATGACCAAGGTGAAGATCGCACTCGTCCTCAATACCGAATTTGACCAGGGCTTGGACGCTAAGGCGGTTAAGAAACTGACCAAGGATCAACTTGTGGCCAAAGCGGAAGAGCTGGCCAACGCCTGATCCACTTCAAGAGATACCGGCTTTGCCGGATGTGAGGCTGCTCATCGAGCGGTCTTTTTTGTTGAGCGCGGGGTCATGTCCGCATCAGCAGCCCAGCCGACGTGGGTAATCGGTCGTATCGGACGCGCTGGCCGTTATCAGCGCAACCCTGGGGCCGGGGGTGATCGTGGCCATTCGGAACTTGTGACCGCATTCGCAAGCACCGTCGCCGGGTGTTCCGGGCGTCTCGCCAGCTACCAAGCGCAGAGGTAGAAAATGACCGTAAAGAACGAAGACGAAAAGAACGAAGACCAAAAGCCGCACGAGGTGCAGGCCGAGGAAGAGTTTAGAACACCTGAAGACGATGCCTTTGACGAAGCGCAGCGCGAGCTTGAAGAAGCAGAGCGGGCGGCGAGCGAAGGTGCGGTTGAAGATGATCCAGACAAAGCCGAAGCCGCGGAGTTTGAGCAGGTGGTTGACAAAACCGCAGGCGAAGACGCCAAACCAGAAGGCGGTGAAATCCTCGATAAGGCCGACGACGAAAAGGGCAAGACCGTACCCTTGGCGGTTCTCATGCAAGAACGCAACGAGAGCCGGGCGCGGGAACGGGAACTTGAACTTAAACTGGCACGCACGGAAGGTGCGCTCAGCGCAAAGCAGGGCGACCCAGACGACGCGGGCGAGTCCGATCCCCATCAGAAGTCGCCGGAAGAGCAGATCAGTGAGCTCAACGAGCAAGTCGATGAGCTCTACCAACAGGCCGATGACGGTGAATTGACGTTTTTGCAGGCTCGTCAGAAAGAACGCGAACTGCAAGATCAAATCGACACCATCAAAAGCAGTTCCGCTCAGCAAATCCAAGATAGCCAGCCGGTCGTCATGGATGCGCGCATCGAGGAAAATCTGGTCGAACTGGAAACGAAGTATCCCATCATCAAAACGCTCGATGAGCAGCAGATGAATGGGTTTGTGCGTCAAGCGTACCAACAAGCCGAGGAAGAGGGGCAACCCATCCGAAACGGCGCGCTGGAAACCATGCGTTTGCACAACATGGCAACCAAAATGGCCCATGATCATTACGCCCAGTTTTATCAAACAACCCAGCAGGCCAGCAATGACCAGCCGGGCGCTTCGTCCTCTGAACAATCGTCTCCAAACGGTCAAACGTCGGGAAAACAGGGCCTGAGCCCACAAGCACAGGCGCGCGCCAACAAGATCGATCTTGCGGCGGGTCACCCCCCTGACATCAACAAAATTGGCTCGGCTGCCGAAGGGACGCTCAACGACACTCAGATCCTCGCGAAGATGAAAGGTCTGAGCGAAGAAGAGCGAATTGAATTCCTTGACAGCATGCCGGGTTTGGCAAAACGCCTCGGCGCTTAATCCTAAACGTCGGGACACCGTTAAGGGAGACACCAGAAATGGCTGTTACCGATTTCGGCGCACTCTCGGACCTGCAACGTACTGTGCAGGCCACGAGCGTAGCCAAGCAAGGACGTGATGAAAATTTCTTCATGTCCAACGCGTTCATGGGCAAAAACACCCAGGACATGAACCGCCCGATCATTCGTGTTACGGAACTCACCAAAGACGCCCGTGGCACCAAAGCCGTTCTTCCGTTGGTCACTGACCTGACGGGCGGCGGCGTTGTGGGCGACAACATTCTGGAAGGTAACGAAGAAGCGTTGATCGCTGACTCCCAAACCATCCAGATCGATCAGCTGCGCAATGGCGTGCGCTCAAAAGGCAAAATGTCCGAACAGGAAACGGTTATCCGCTTTCGCGTTTCGGCCAAAGACGCCTTGGGGTTCTGGCTTGCAGATGTCGTTGATGAGTTGCAGTTCCTGACCATTGCCGGTCGGTCCTATTCGCTCAACACCGATGGTTCTGCGCGTGACGCCAGCTCTCAGTTGCCGCAATTGGGCTTTGCGTCAGATGTGGTTGCGGCGTCCACCAATCGCATCATGTACGCCGGCGCCGCGACGTCTGAAGAGACGTTGACCGCATCCGACACCATGACTTGGGATCTGGTCACAGATATGAAAACGCATGCCAAGCGCAAGCGTATTCGTCCCATCCGTGCCGGTGGCAAGACGTACTTCATCTTGGTGCTCAGCACAGAACAGTGCCGCGACCTGGAAAAAACGTCCGACTATAAGACCTTGACCGCTCAGGCTATGCCACGCGGACTCAACAACCCGCTGTTCACCAACGCCAAGAAGGTGGTGAACGACGTGGTCATCTACGACCATCAGAAGGTCTACAACACCCTGGGGCTGGCTTCTGGTTCCAAATGGGGCGCGTCCGGCACCGTTGATGGTGCTCAAGCGTTCATGATGGGTGCGTGCGCCGCAGGTGCTGCGATGCTCGGCAATGTCGAATGGGCGGAATCGGATAACACCGATTACAACAACCGTCCGGCGATTGCGACGGGTCGCATCATCGGCATGCTCAAACCGCAGTACAAGTCCCGGTACGACGACAACGCCACCGAAGATTACGGTGTCGTTTCGTTGAAAACCGCGGCTGCTGCTTAACCCCAGGACAGAAGGAAAACGAAGTTATGAAACGTATTGATTTCCAACTGTACGCTGGTATTGGCGGCTTTCCGCGCGGTGCCATGATTGCCGCCGCTGGTGGCTTGGTCATGGTCTGCACCGCAGGGAGCGCCGTCAAGGCCAGCCTTACGGACGTCACCGGCGCCAGCGTGTCCAACCCGGTCACGCTGGCGTCTGGAGGGGCTGAGTTCTACGTTGCCGACAGTGTCGATAGCGTCGATCTCTACATCATGGCCCCTGGCGGTCAGTTCGTGACCCACGCCGGTTTTGTACCCGGTGCGGACTCCGACATTGCCGTGGACGTGACCAATCGCACCCAAGTGGCAAAGATTCCGTTCTCTGTCACGGATCAAGCCGGTGACGCCACTGAAACCGATACCGGTTTCGATTTGCCTGCCAAGGCATTGGTGCAGGCAACGCCGGGCCTTGACGTCACGACTGCGGATGCCGCGATCACCATTGATGTGGGCACGTTGTCCACCAACTCTGGCGATGCAAACGGCTTCCTGGCTGCGGCCTCTGTGGCAACCGCTGGTGTGGTCAAGGGTACGCTGGCTTCCGGTGGTCAGACCATTGGCGCTCTTTTGAGCGCTGATGAATCTGGCGCTGGTGTGCTGGTGCCGGAATCCATGGTTTCTGATGGCAATTACATCACGTACACCTTGCTCACTGCGGCTGATACCGCTGCGGGCTTCATCCTGTTGCCGTACATCTTGGCAGCGTAAGCGATCCGGTCTGGGGGAGCTTCGGTTCCCCCATTCCATCTTATTTACGGGCACGTTACCCCCCCCCAACTGAATTGAGGATATGGAGATGAATACACCAACCCAAGAACATGCCGTTGTGCGACAGGTCAGCCTTGCGGTCGGCGCATCGGCTACGCACGAGGCCCGCAGCGGGCAGTCTTATGAAATGTTCAAAGACAAACCCGCCTTCATGCCGCTTGAAGACGCTTATTCGTTCCTGGTCGATAAGGCCTTTGAAGTGCGCTCGGCAAAGCGCGTGAAGAACGATAAGCATGATCCGAACGATCCTGATTCCACGGCTTACATCATCATCGAAGGCGCTATCATCACGCCGGTTTCAAACAAGAAGGTTGATGGCGGCCGTGTCGAACTGGACGAAGACGAAGTCATCGCCAGACTGGATGAGCTGACGCATGATGCTCTGTTGAAACGCTGTAAGCGCCAGGACGGCTCAGAAGGCATGAAACAGTCCAACAAAAAAGAAGAACTGGTCAAATTTCTGATCCAGAACAAGCCCAAGGCCGTCTTTGGCTTGGGTCGCGGGTCCGAGAACGCACCGCTTGAAATGGACGGCAAGACGCTCGACAACATCTTGGATATGTCGAGCCAGTTGTCGTCATGATGGACGTCGAGCTCATCGCCATGGTCTGCCATGAGGCCAATCGCGCCTATTGTGCGACTTTGGGCGACGACACCCAGCCGAGTTGGGAAGACGCCTCAGATTGGCAACGTGAGAGCGTAATCGATGGTGTGACGTTCTTTCTTCGCCATCCGACCGCTCCCGCGTTCATGGCACACGACAATTGGATCAGAACCAAGGAAGATGCCGGGTGGAGTTATGGCGAAATCAAAGATGCATCCGCGTTGACCCATCCGTGCATGTTGCCGTGGAACGAATTGCCTGACGAGCAAAAGCGCAAAGACATTCTGTTTCACAACATCGTGTTTGCGATGACGGCGGAGATGTAACCAGATGTCAGGTCAGTTTTCAGTTAGCCAAATTTGTGAACGCGCCCTTCGAAAGATCGGCGCGTTTTCAATTAATGACAGCGGAGCAGACGGTGAAGAGCTGCAAGAGGCCGCATACTGGCTTGATCTCAATCTTGCTGAACTGTCGGAGACGGAGGGCTGCTTCTGGCTGCGACCTGACACGGTGAGCGCGACCCTGACTGCCGATCAGGCATCGTATGTGCTTTCGACGCTTCTTGGTCCCAGCTATCCCACTGAAGGAATTGTGAGCGTGGTGAGCATTCAATATGACGATGGCTCGAATTCTCAAGGTCTGGACCCAATGCGCCGCAGTGAATATGAGGGGCTTTCGAAAAAGGACACGTCCGGAAGGCCTAGTCATTTCTATTTGGATCGTTTGACAGACCCTGATGAGCAGACGTTGTATCTGTACCCGGTGCCCAGCGTGGTTGGAACGTTGAAGATGCTTTTACAGGTCGAAACGCCAGCTGTATCTGACACCCAAGACAATCGCGTGCACGGCCTACGCAACGGCTGGCAGAAATTCCTCATCACCGATTTGGCCGCAGAGATTGGCGATGGTCCGGTGCGGCGGCTGCCATCATCAGAGGTTGATCGCATGCGCCGTGACGCCGAGATCGCTTTCAAAAAGCTCTCCAAAATCAATTCATCAAACACTGAGCGCTCCGGACATCGGCGCGCAAAGCCCTGGGGGGCCTGATAGATGCGTATATGCGTTCACCAGTTCTCAATAGCCAATGAAGCATATATTGGCGCCTCAGCGTCCCTTTACACAGTCGATGGAAACGGAGGCAAGACCAGCACCCTGGCCACGCTCTACGACAGCACCACAGGCTCAGGAACACTGAGCAACCCTCAGACGCTGGACAGTGAAGGCAAGTTCTCTCAACCGGTGTATATCGATGAGCCCGTGATTGCCGTGGTCAGCGGACTCAGCTTCACGGACCATGATACCGGCATCATCAATCTCATTATTAACCATCGTGGCGACTGGGCAACCAGCACGGTCTACGCGATCAACGATCTGGTGACGGACGCTGCGACCACCGGAAATATTTACATCTGCACCGCGCGTCATACGGCCGGGACGTTTGCCGCAGACCGAGATACAAACCAGTATTGGGATTTATTTATCGACCTAGAAAGGGTTACGGATTGGGCCAACAAGACCGGCGCGACTGTTGATGGCAGCGAGTACAGCGCCAAAGAGTACGCCCAGGGGACGGTCGTTCCGACTGGCAGTGCAAAAGATTGGGCCCAACAGGCCGAGGATTCGGACGTTACCGGATCCGGCGAGTACAGTGCGTTCCACCATGCGGCCAAGGCGTTATCGAGCGCGACCGCGGCGGCGGCCAGTGCTGCCAGCATCACAACATTTTCATATCAAGGGACATGGAACGCCACGACCAACACGCCGACGATCCCGGCGGCGGCGGCGGCGAATGAAGGTCATTATTACATCGTCGCCACGGCGGGAACCACGAGCATCGACGGCGAAACCGATTGGCAGGTTGCGGATTGGCTTGTGTCGAACGGAACGACCTGGGAAAAGATCGATAATTCGCTTCCGGCTCTGGTTATGCTCGCCAATCAGGCCAAGGTGCTGACGGCTGGATATGGCATTACGGGCGCATCGTTGACGGACGGTGCGACGGTAACGCCGAATTTCAACACGTCCAACGCCTTCGATTGGACGTTGGCGGCAAGCCGGACACTGGCCTTTCCAACCATCATCACGGGCCAGACCAAGGGCATGATGTATATCGACGCCACGGCTAGCGGAGGCGATTGGACGGTTACGCTGGGTGCTGGGTTAACCGAGCAAGGCGGAGACGGCCTCACGATCCCCAGCGGGGCGACCTATCGGATTTGGGTTATCCTGAAATCTGGCACCGCCGGGCACGTCTATATGGAGGCGCTGCTATGATCCCGCCGATGTTTCCCATTGCGGTATTTTTGAAAGGCTACGGCATCGCTAACGCCGCGCTCCCCGCGACAAACGCGTATATGTCGTTTATGCCGACAGCCGACGCCGCGAAGCAAAAGCAGTTTACGTTGCACATTCCGCTCGGACTTATTAAGCCGGGGGCGCAAACTGTGTTTGCGGCTGGCGACGGCACTGGCACTAATTTTGTTCACGTAACAATCAATGCCAGTGATCAACTCGATTTTGTGTTTACGTCTAGCAGTGTGGTTGTAGGTCGCCGTACAACTACTCGCAAGCTTCGAGATTACTCCGCGTTTAATCTAATCACACTGACGATGGACACGCCCAACGCAACGGCACTTGATCGTATGCGCGTGTACTACGATCTCACTCGTGAAACAGATTTCGCAGTGACCACGAACCCTGCACAAAATTCTACATCGAGTGTGTTCACAACGGGCACTCACTACTTTCTCAAATCTGATTACGCGGCGAGTTACGCCGATGTCTACCTTGGCGGCAACACGTGCTTGATCGGTCAAGTCCTTGAGCCTAGCAATTTCCTCGATCTTGATCTTGGAACAGGGAACGTGAAAGCGAAAGACCTCACGCCGCTCTCGCCCGAATACCTGTTCATGTTTGAGAACGCGGGCGCAATGGGAACGAATAGTGGTTCGGCTGGTGACGCCACGTTGTCAGGCACTTTAAGCCAAGTCACGTCCACACCGACGAATGTGTTTTGGATGTTCAACGCTCTTCATGAAAACCGCAGCGGTACCCTTACAGGCGGCAACCTGACTGTAAGTGGGACCGTACACCAAGTCGGCACTCTTCTTATGGACGGGTCAGTTCCGTTCACGTGGAAGGTAACAGACGCCGGATCAGGTGGGGCTTATGGCATTGAGTTAGTCAGTAGTGCGAAGACTGAGACAACGTACACTGCGGCTGCGTCCGATGTTCTAGAGTTTGAATTTGACGGCTCAAACTTAGATGTTCGAGTAAATGGCGGTAGTGCTACAAGCGTGGCTACGGGGTTAAGCGGCTCATTCGTCCCCCTGTGCAAGGCTCCATGTTCTATCACAACGGACTTTACGCCAACAGATAGTGCGTTCAAAACACTTTGTACCAACAACATGAGTCGTGTCCCGGGTGTTGGTAACATGTTCCAATCCGTCGCTGTAACCGAGGATAATATTGATGCTGGTCTTGCAACTGCTCGATCTGGCTGGACTGATTTTGTAGATATTAAAAAGAATCGCAGTGCGGCAGAAACGTGGGCTTGGCAGTTTAGCCACGACTCAAGTAATGAACATGCTGTGGCGGCGGCTGACACTTACCAAGCAAAGCGTACTAATGCTGGCTCGAATAATTGGGTTGGACATTCCATCCGAATTGGCGCGGCATATGGAACGGCTGCGGGGGCGCAAGCACATACTAATGGTGCCGGAGATACAACGGTCACTCACAGTCTTGGGGCTGATACGTTTATCATTTTATTTCCTCGCGCGAATGGCGATGTGTATGTGCATCATCCTTATTTCACAGTTGGCAAGCTTGCTAAATTAAACACGATGGCGGCACCTACAGTCCTAACGCGGATTAAGAACATCACGGCAAACTCCTTTGACATTGAGAGTGCAGCGCCGACGGATACCTATGATTACCTAGCGCTGAGCGAGAGTGATTTTATTAAGCTGTTTAGTTCCGTTGGTAACGGAAACGCTGACGGAACTTTTAACAATATTGGCGTTAGTCCGACTCTTTATATGCAGAAAGAAGATGCCGCAACATTCGGCTGGACTTTATTCGACGCGGCCCGCACACCAAACAATCCAGGAAACGCAAATGATCTTGCCTTGCACAGTTCAGCAGCCGAACCTGTTAACGGTATAGGCAACACAATCGACTTGTATTCTGTTGGCAGCAAACATCGGAGTTCACGAGCTTCGTTAAACGCAAGCGGAATGCCTTACTTTGGTTTTGCCATCGGCCAGCCTAATGGCTCTGTGGAGAACACGGCGCGATGAGGAGGATGCATCATGAAAAACTTTAAATTTCAAACCCAAGACCTAGCGGGCGTTATGCCTGAATCGTGTCGTTCCGGTGTTGAAACCCCGGCGGGCAGCTACGCCCGCGAAGTGGCCGAAGTCGACACGCTTGGCGCGGTGGATCGGCTCAGCGCCGGAGAACTTGCGCAGATCGGCGTGGTGGAGATCTTGCCGGCCCCGTTTGATGCGATGGTTGAAACCATCGCCGCAATCTTGGTATGGTCCCTGATCAAACCGGAACCTCGACGCTTGGCGCAACCACAATCGTGTGTGGGACGCATGCCATTGCGTGCGCCAACGGTGTGAAGATCATCGACGCAGCATTTACCGGGTCGGTCGCGTATTCCATCGCCGTCAAGGCATACACGGGCGGCTCTAATGTCGCCGAAGCAAATGCGCAGGTGAACTAAATGTTTGAAAACCTACCGCCAGAGGACCGCTGAAAATGTTTGGATTTTTGATATGACAGCTGTGAATGTTAGCTTATTTGATGTTTGGAGTAAGGGGTTTGCGGCCGCTACAGTTTCGGTCTATCAGGCTGGCACAACGACCAAATCTAACCTTTATATAGACGAGGCGTTGACTGTTTCAGCTAGCAATCCGCAGGTTCTTGAAACGAAGACGATTAATGGAGAGAGTTACGGTAAGTTCTCCGCGCCGCTCTACACTGACAGCGCTTTTTATCTGGATATCAACAGCACAGATCAGACTGGCGTTTCTCGACCGCCGTTGACATCGCTGGCAAGTCAAGACGCAAGCGCTGCATTGATCACGGCAACCGGTGGTTCTCAACCACGGACGCTTTCTGACGTCATTGCGCGGGTTGTTCACGTCGAAGATCATGGCGTGTTCCTACCGACGAGTGACCCTGATGCGTCCAGCAGCACCAACAATGCCACATTGACCACGGCTATCGGCGTTGCCGCGGCTAATGGCGGCGGCGATGTGGTCATTCCTGCGGGAACGTTTGAATTTACAACTGTGACGTTGTCTGGTGGCGTGCGATTGGTCGGTCATGGTCATGGTGCAACAACGCTACAGTCTCAATCAGCATCAAACGTCATCACAATCGGGGGGAGCGAAGCGGGGCTTGCGCATATCACCATCGATGGCGTGAATCTACAGGTTGGGTCTGTCGGGCTGTATGCGAAGGCTAAGGATGAAATCAGAATTCAGGCATCCACCATCAAGCGGTTTGTGACCGGAATTCACATGCAAGGTGGTCGAAAAGCAGAATGGTATGACCTCTATATCTCAAATTGTGACACCGGCGCCAAATTGCATGGCGATAACGATGCAAGCGGGGGGGGCGATGGAGATGAGTTCCGCAATAACGCCTGGACTGGTGGGGTGGTCGATCTCTGTACCGTAGCTGGAGTAGAGTTTTCATACGTTGACAAGAAATGCTGGCACAACACCATCATCGACGTGGGATTTGAGAGCAACACGGGTGTCTCAATCAATATCAACGGCGCTCGGTTCACGTCGCTTGTGGGGTGCTGGTGGACCGCAAACACAACAGATTTTGCTGTAGCAGATAACAGCGACGTTTCGGCCAAATCAGAAAACACCGTGATCGGGCTCTACTTTAATGGCGGCTCATTGAGTGGTGGTGCGGCGACGTTCACCGACACCTGTCAGGACGTGATCCTCGACGGCATGGAAATATCGGATGTCGATTTCACCCTAACATTGCCGACAAACAACCTCGTGGTGCGCGATTGCGTTGAAGACAGCCTTGTGACGATTTCCGGCGACGGAACCAAATGGACGCGCCAGCGCACCATCAATGGCAACCAGCCGGGATCATCCGGTGTTACGTCTGACGCAACCCCAACCAAGGCCTGGAGCGTTGATCTTGAACCAGGACAAGTCGGGCATATCCGCGCTGAAGTGATCGCCAACCAGCGCGATGGCGAAGGCTATGCGGTTTACCACATCGCACGTCCTGTACGACGCCCAGGCAGCACGCTTGCTTATGACGCACAAACGGCCAACTTTACCGTTGGCGATACGTTGACGGGGGCTACTGGCGGGGCCACGGCGCGGATCGTCGCTGATGCTGATGGCGGTGCGTCTGGAACGCTGACTCTGCGCGATATTGTTGGGACCTTTGAAAACAACGAAGAAGTCACGGACGGTCTTGGTGGGTCGGCCCTGGTGAACGGAACGCTCACGCCTGTCAACGCAGCGCTTCTTGGGGCAACAGCATCGCCAACGGCAGCGGTTGAGTCCGCGGTTGGTTTGGCGGCAGACTTTGCGGCCAGCGGAACGGAGATCGAAATTCAAGTCACAGGAGAAGCAGCCAAAACCTATGAGTGGATTGTCCACGCCGAGACGGTGATCGACTGATGCCGAGCGCCTGGAAGGATATCCCCTTAAATTCAAAGCTATTTCAGAATGTTCCTGAAACCATTTTGACCAACAGCAACGCAGCGTTGGAAAACTGCTTTCAGGCTGAAAACGGGGCCCATGTTCGTTTCCCAGGGCTCAAGGATTTTAGCGACCTGGATGGAAACGCGCCGACGTACCTTCATGAATGGAAGGGGGATCTGGTCGCTGTTTCAAATGGCAACACCTATCGTGTCGGTCGAGACGGAACATCGACAAATGTTACGGGCGTCCCCGTGAGCGGTGGGCAGCGCCCGACCTTTTCCAGAACTGATGATGAACTGATGACGGCGGCTGGCGGACCGATTACGCGCCTCGCCGGAACGACAACGGAAATCCTTTCTAAAGACGCACCTGATTCCACTCACGTCGGGTATGTGGACGGCTACGTTATAGCCATCGAACCAGGGAGCGGGCGCTTTTATCACGCCCAGGCCGGAACGCCGCGAATTTGGGACCCGCTTGATGTGTTCGCCGCGGAAAGCCGTCCCGATGATGCAAATGCCCTTGCGGTGACGCCGCGCAGAGAGTTGCTGATCGGCGGCATAGACAGCATCGAGCAGTACGAACGATTGCCATCCGGAACAACGCCGTTCTTTCGACGCTGGGCTGTAGGCGAGGGCATCTTTGCCCCTTACACGCTGGTAACGGCGGATAATGGGGCATGGGTCATCAATAAAGACAAAGAGTTTGTCCGCTTTGCAGGGCAAGTCTCAGACGTGGCCAGTGATGCGATCAATTTGTCCATGGAAGATATTGATGATTGGACCGAAGCGTGGGCGTCGTTGTTTCACACGCAGGGTCAAAAATTCATTGTTCTGCAAATGCCCAACGCCACCAACAGCTATGGAACGAAGGGCGTGACATGCCTTCATGATTATCGTCAACGGAGATGGTTCAACCTGTTTGGCTGGGACGATGACATTGGCACCCCGACGCGCTGGCCTGGATGGTCGTATTACCGCATGTGGGGGCGGGAATTTGTCGGTGGAAACGGCAAGATCTTGGAACTTGATCCGAATACCTACACCAATGATGGACAAACCCAACGCATGCTCGGGCGGACAGGGCATATCGACAAGTGGGGCGAGGTCCGTGTCGATAACCTGCGCATGCGCGTGCGGCGCGGTGTGGTCGGATCAAACGATACCGATCCTGTGATTTCGATCCGCGCCATCCGCGACAATGGAAAGCCAACACGCTGGAAATCCAAAGGACTGGGCAAGGCTGGTGATCGCACCATGAACATTGAATTCGGTGGGTTCGGCTGCGCTCACGCTTGGCAATTTGAGTATTACGTGACGGATGGCTGCAAGGTTGAGTTGGTCTCCATGCAGGCACAATTGACGCGTATGGGGTAAGAGATGGCCGGACAAGTTCCTCCTCCCCCTCCAAATATGCCAAGTGGCCGGACAGATGAAGGAACTGTGCAAGCTCTGATCGAGTGGTTGTGGGCCTTCTATAATTCAGTGGTGACAGTTGGGTATTACGCTACCCAGGCATCGCTAACCTCGCTGGAGGATATCGTTGACCCAGCCACCGCAACGGCTGCAACGGCTCAAGAAACAGCAAACACAGCCTTATCACTTGCAACGTCCAACGGCGTTCGGTTGGATGCGGTCAAGGCTGGAAGCGTCACTATTGCAGACGCAGCGACGTCAGGGGATGTCACGTTCACGGCGGCATTAGAAGACATAAATTATCACGTTACGGCCATGCCAACGGCAAAGGTCGGATCACCGGCCGCAGGGTCGCGAGACGTGGATATATGCACCAAAGCAACAGACAAAGTCACCATCACGCTGCAAGCCGCACCAGGTGCTGGAAACAGCGTGACATTCGACGTCATGGCCATCCGGCCCCAGTAGGAGACCGACACATGCAAGACCAGTTCAATCAAGGTTTGGCCACACTGAGTCCGGAAGAGATGAAAATTCTCGATGACGTGATCGACAACAACCCGCAGTTTTTCATCATTGTTCAAAAAGCTTGGCCGTTCATTGGTGAAGCCTTTAAGCCATTCGTTGACAATGACGCGGATGGTGACGGCGATGATATGGGTGGCGGAGCGCCGGTGCCGCAAGAACAGCCCCCAATCATGGGGCCGCAAAGCGTTCTCGCAAACCAGCAGTTCAGGGTGTAGGCCATGGCTGTATCTGACGATGATATCCGCAGCCCTGTATCGGCGTTGCGTTATAACACCAATCGATCTCCGGGCTTTGGCCTGCGTAAAGTCTCTGGATATGGGGCTCCTATAGCGGCTTCATCTCCGGCAACGAATCCATCTGTTGGTGGGCAAAGAGTAAACCCACTTGCAAATGTCAGGGCGGGAGATGGAGACGACCGTGACAAAACGCCCCGTGATGAAGCAACTAAAAAGTCATATGCAGATCCATCTGAAGCGCTCAATGACATCGTAGACATTGGGCGCGGTGGAATGATGCTCGCTTCTCTAGCTGGGGGCGTCACCGGCATGCCCGTTGGTATGGCTGCTGGGGCGTTTCAGGGCCTCAGTAATGTAGGCACGGTAAACAGCGCGCGGAATTCTGTTGGGCTCGGAAATATGGGCGTATGGGATAGCGCTAAGTCTGGCTTTAGTGCTGATAACGCTAAAGAACAAATCGAAAGTATCATGGATAACGATCACCGTACTGGTGGTGCTCCCGGTTATGGCGGATCAGGGGAAGGACCGCTTGGCGACTACGGGCCCGCGGCGATTTCCTCGGCTGGAGAACAAGCCGATGCGCAAGCAGCAGAAAACGACGCCCAAAATGATGCGTTTGGCGGCGATAGTGACGCTGATGGTGGTGCAGACAACGCGTCTGATACCGGTGCAGGGTCTGCACAGGATGGGTCTGACAACGACGCTCAGGAAGGTTCCGGTCTTGGGGGAAACAACGGCTCTGGAGGCGGCGGCGATGGAAGCTCTCGCGTGATTTGCACCCACATGATGCGTATTGGGCTCATGGACAAAGTGCTGTGGCGCGCGGACCTGGAGTATACCGCTCATCATGCCTCACCGACAACAGTCCGGGGATACCACTACTGGGCCATTCCATATGTCCGACTGATGCGCCGCAGCGACCTGATCGGTCACATGGCGGTGCGCTTTATGGAACCGATTGCCCGAAACCGCGCGGAAGAGCTGGCCTATCAGCTCGGCAGACGAGCGCAGCAGAATTATATTGGGAAACTGGTGCGGCTTATTCTTGAGCCGATGTCGTGGGTGATCGGTTGCGCGGTCGCGCAAAAAGACTGGCGCGTACTCTATTCGAAAAAGGGGGCAAAACCATGAGCTGGCTCAGCAGTATTGTAAACACCGCAACTGACTTTTTCACGGGCGGCGGTGGCGGTGGACTCGATAGCAATCTGATGAATGCAGCCGTAAGCCTTGGCGGTGATGTTCTTGGCGCGTCAATCGCTGGAAATGCTAACGAGAAGGCCGCTCAGACGGTTGCCCAGGGATATCAATCTCAGGCCGATGCGATCAAGGCCGGGAACGATGCGGCACAGGATCGCTTTAACACCATCATTGCGCAAGGGCAGCCTGCAACGGATTATTTGCGCGGAATCGTCGCTGGAGATCCCTACAAGCTGACGCCGGAGCAGCAATCAGGGCGGGAGAGCACCGCGCGCAACGCGCGTAATAGCCTTGCGGCATCCGGTCTGCGTGGAGCCGGTCGTGCCGGTGTCGCCGTCATCAATGGTGCGGATGGCGACTATTATGACAAAGCCGTGAGCAACAATATCAGTCGAGCCGATCAAGCCGCACAAACACTTTCGTCGCGCTCAAACTCAGCCTCCATGACCGGTGCGCAGTATGATGCAAATACTGGCGTGCGCATTGCCGGCACAATTCCTCAAGGTGCAGATGCACAGGCCAGCGCCGACGTCGCCAATGCGGCCATGACAGGCTCTGTGATGGGGTCTCTCTCCAGTTTCATCGCCGGTGATCAAAAAGATAAGAGCCGCGACAGCCGTTACAAAGAGTGGAAAAACCCAGACGTTTAAGGGGGCCGTATCATGGTCGAGTATATCCGAGACAATCCGGTCACACAGGGCCGTTTACAGGCCCAGGCGCAACAGCGCGCGCAGAACCAAGATGCACGCCAAGAAGAGCAAGGCTTTCGCAGTCGCTATGCACATGACGTGAACGTAAACACGGATCGCGCCGTGCGCAGTGCATTGGGCGGGTTTACGGCTCAAGGGCCAGCCGCAGCGCCTGAGTCGAAACTGCGTACCGTGTCTGCCGGTGGTTCCCAACCGACACAAGACCCAAACCGACAGGCCGCGCGCACCCCAGGGTTCAATCCAGGCGGTGCGCCGGGAAATGATCGAGTCATTCAAGAGCTGGCTAAGGTCGAAGGCGGCGGCGCGATGGCGCTGAAGCGATACTCTGAAAACTCAATGAACCACAAAAAGCGCCAGGAAGAGCTTGAAGACAAGGCATGGAACATGCTGGCCAACGCCAAGCACCCGGCAGATGTGGACGTCGCGGCGGGGCTGTATAAGCAAGCCTCCGGCCAGGAACTGCCGCAATCGTGGCGTTCCAAACAGGCCGTCCTCAAAATGGCGACAATCGATGCCGCAGCGCGGGAACGCTATCCGCGAGACGTGGCGCAGCGCCGCAAGTTCATCGAGGTCAGCGTGAAGCAGGGGCTGGAAACCGCGCTCCGCAGCATGGCCGGTGAATCTAAGTTCAACACCAAAGAGCAGATGACACCGCAACAGGTGTTCAATATGGCCAAGTCCGCCCACACCATTGAAGATCCGCAGACCCTCATCAAAACCACGGACTGGGGCAAGGTTCAGGCTGCAATGAATGACAGCGGTTTTGGTGCACAGGGGCAAGGTATCATCCAAGCGGAAATGTCCGGCACCGGCTATGGCAAAGGCATGGAGTACGCTCAAGCGGCAGAACGTGCGAAAGCCGAGGCCGAGGACAAGGCCGGGTATTGGAGCACGGACGGAACAGACTTCAAAGATCATGGCGGAAGCCGCGAGGCTTTCATCACAGAACGCACCCGACAGCTTATGAACGGCGGACAAGGCGGGGCGGCAGCACCAGTGACGCAAGAAGCCAACGCGCTCGGCGGCAACAACGGTGTTCACAGGTTCACCGATATCCTCAAGCAGTACGGATCAAACATGGGCGCGATCCCGGTTGGGACCAAGACCGCTCACCCGCAAACGGGGGAACCCCTGCAATGGAACGGGACGCAGTGGATGCCAATCCGGGGGCAAAATCCAGCCGCTGGCGCGACGGATGAGAGTGTGAAGGATGGATTAGACCGCAAGCATCAAAATTATTAAGATGCCTGCCCATTTGGCCCAAACGGGGTTATGAGACCGCGTTTAAGTCCCTCGATCAGCAAGCGAC
>Ga0209345_10001817_pt1 | contig 24712 bp, 29 predicted proteins | sample Cruoilmetagenom7_FD_187294 | JGI IMG/M metagenome (GOLD analysis project Ga0209345, IMG submission 187294) | Oil polluted marine microbial communities from Coal Oil Point, Santa Barbara, California, USA - Sample 7 (SPAdes) (version 2) | ecosystem: Environmental > Aquatic > Marine > Oil seeps ...
TCTGGTGGCTCGGTTTCTGAAGCGCTTTGAACTGCCTCATGGCATCAGGCATTTGAATGCCCTCTTATAACTTGCGCGCCTCTTCGACCAGCAACACCGGAATCCCGTCCCGTATCGGATAAGCCAGGCCTGCGCGTTCGCTGATCAATTCCTCGGCCTCGATATCAAGGACCAGCCTCGACCGTGTGATCGGACAGGCCAGAATATCCAGCAGTTCCGGATCGACAAGCTGCTTTTCATCAAGCGCTTTTCCGGATTTCATTGTAAGGTGACCCGGTCATCGTCGCCATCCTGGCGGCCGAAAAATTCCAGCAGCTGGATGATCAGTTCCGCCCGATTGGCCAGTCCATCAACTTCAAGCAGCGCTTGTTTCGATGCTGCATCAAAGGGCGCAATCTGTGCGATGCCGTTGACAAAGGCCATATCATCGAGCCGCCCGATACTGTCCCAGTCGACCTGATAGCCCTGAAGGTCGGCAAATTTTCGTGATTCGATTTCCAGCGCGGCCCGTTCGGCGCTGGCCAGCACTTCATCCATTTCCTGATCGTCTTCTATCTCGGCCCGAACCTGCCGAAAGGCGGTGGATGCGTCGATTTCCTCGACAATCCTGAATCGCGCCACACCTTCCAGTACGACGTTGAATCGGCCGTCATCCAGAGCCTCGATATCGACGATCTTTCCGAGGCACCCGATGTCGAACAGGGCAGGGTGCTTGCCCGTCTCCTTCGGCTGGATCATGCCGATCTGGCGGTCGCGCGCCATCGCGTCGTTGATCAGTGCGCGGTAGCGTTCCTCGAATATGTGCAGCGGCAGATGCATGCCGGGAAACAGCAATGCCCCGGCCAGCGGGAATATGGAGAGCCGTTTGGTTTCGCTCATCCGAAAAGTACGGCGCTGAGCTTGCGGCGAGTGGCAGCCACCCATTCGTCTTCCAGACCAACCATTTCAAACAGCGACAGCAATTTTTGCCGCGCTGCACCGTCGTTCCAGTCCTTGTCGGCGGCGATGATTGCCAGCAGATGTTCTGCCGCAGCATCATGGTCGCCGTTCGCGATAAGCGCGCCGGCGAGATCATATCGCGCCTGATGGTCCTTTTCATTGGCCGCCACGGCAGCCTGCAGGGCTTCCAAAGCGCCTGCGTCGGGCTTGTCCTTGGCAAGCCGCAGCGTCGTCTGCGCGCGTTCGATCGCGGGATCGCTGCGCAACTCCTCCGGCAATCCGGTAAGCGCGGCTTCGGCCTGCTCTATATGATCAGCCGCGACCAGCGCGCGAATCAGTCCGCCGACGGCTTCGACATTGTCAGGTGCCATATCGGCAATTTGTGCAAAGACCCCGGCGGCGCGCTCGGCATCGCCTTCGGCCAGAACTTCTTCACCCATGGCGAGCAAGGGCGCGACATCCTGCTGGGGCGCGTCTCCGCCGCCAACCGGCAGCTTTTCGAGCAACTGGTCGAGCGCACCGGTCAATTGGCTCTCGCTGCGAGCGCTGGTCAGGTCGGCCACTGGCTTGCCCTGAAAAATCGCATAGACGGTCGGAATCGACTGTACCTGGAATTGTGCGGCGATGAATTTATTTTCGTCGACATTGATCTTGGCCAGAACAACGCCCTTGTCGGCATATTGTGCCGCAACTTTCTCCAGCATCGGCGTCAAAGCCTTGCACGGCCCGCACCATTCCGCCCAGAAATCGAGAATCACCAGCTTTTCCATGCTTGGTGTCACGACCTCCCGCTGGAAGACTTCTACCGCCTTTTGTTCTTCAACCGTCAGTCCTGCTGTTGCCACATCATGCTCCTGTTATGGCGCGGGACCAATGCCCGGACTCGCACCCAAATCGTTTAACTTGTGCGCTTTATGTGGGGAGCAGCGCGCCAATGCCAAGGATATTTTTGCATTTGTAGTGAACTAGGGTGTGATTGGGGCTTGCGGGGTATAAAAACCCATGCTAACCGCGCGCCTCAACTGCTGCTGACCAAGTGATTACCCAAGTGTCGCAGCAACGCCGAGCGGGCGTAGCTCAGGGGTAGAGCACAACCTTGCCAAGGTTGGGGTCGAGAGTTCGAATCTCTTCGCCCGCTCCAGTTTTTCGGTTAACAGCAAATGTGCGGCGCATGTTTGCCCGAAAAACTCCCGACCGTAAGGGAGGGTGGATCACCCGAATATCTCTCAGCACTGTTACCCTGCGAGTTTCCCATTCAAAAAGGGCAATCCGGCGGACTGTCATTCGAAAAACTCTCGGAGTGCAAGCGAGGGTGGCTTGGCCAAATATCCATCATTGGACGAAATTCCGAAGACTCATTACAGAGATCTCGCAAGCAGAAGTGCGGCGCTGCATGTCCGGTTCGTTTTCCTTGGCGCGCTTGCCCATAACTGGACAAGGCTGATCAATTTGCGGCTTTATTCAGTCGCCCAGCGAAAAACAGAGTCGGCAACAGCTGCTCGAGGCTCATCGTGCGGGGCGTGTGCTCGCTCCACTGTAGCGACCCATTTGTCGAGCGTGGCAATCACGTCGTCAGCCTCTTTTGTGTCAGCATGGACATCTGCCAAATCGTAACGGAATGAAATTGCAATGGAGGCCAGCGCTTTTGCACGTTCGTATAAATCGGCAGCGGTCGTCCGGTCGCCCGTAGCAGCGCGCTCCCGGGCTTGCTCGTGCAGCCGGGTAGCTTCGGCAATAAGGCCGGAAACATGATCAATCATAAGATGACCCGATTCGGTGCCTAATTGTGCTGAACAAGCCATATTATCCCCCCATATTGCCGCTATGGTCCATCAATGCCATCCCTGATGGTGTTCTCTTTCCTGCGGGATCATTGTGCTGGCGTTGAAAATTGAAACCGATTCGATTGTCAGCATGGGTCATTGTAGGGAAAGTCGATATTCCGGACAAGGTCGTGATACGGATCAATCAGCCTTCCCGTCGCTCCAATATCCCGGTCACCAGTGCATTGTCTGCGGTGGTCACGAGCACCGGCCATGGCGCGATGGCGGTGCCGATTAGATTGTGGATGCTGGTCGCGATGCCGTTGCCGGATGCAACAAAGCTGATATCGTCATGCCAAGCCAGATCAGAATCGAGTCCGGCCTCCAGACCTTCGGGCGATTGCGCCATGATGACAATCCTGCAGACACCCAGGGAGGCTAGGAACGCTCGCGTCACCCGTTCCAGCATGGTCTGCCCGTTGATCGGGATCAGCGCCTTATATCGGACATGGCAATATGCGGCCATCGGATCACCCTCGCGCCGCTGGCTTGAGCGCAAATGAGGTCGGATATCCGATGCCACTGAAATGACGTCCAATTCATCAAGCGATTCCCGGCGTATCGGATTTCTGCTCAATCATGACGAATTGCATCAGGTTGCCCATATCGCGCCGATCATTTCCGCGCTGCAGCGGCAGGCGCCGGGCACCCGGGTCGAAGTCATCACATCGAGCGACCGGCAGGCCGAGGCGGTCCGTCAGTTTCTCGACCCAGCCTTGCCGGCACCGGTCTTCCGGTCGATCCGGCCCAATCGCTGGAGCCGGCTGGCCGAGAATATGCTGGGCAGAATGGTTCCGCTCAACCGCATGAGCAGTCTCAAGCGGAGCACCGACCTGTACCGCCATTTTGATCCGTTGCTTTCGCCCTGGTTCCGTTTTCGCGAGTCGATACTCGACTATTTCGCCAGCCAGAATGACTATAATCTGATTTTCGCGCCCCATGTCATGCTGTTCCAGCGCAAGATACTGGCCTCGGTGGAGCATCGTCTGGTCCGTTTCCGCCAGCGTATCGATTCCCGCTATGACAGGCTTGGACATATGCATGTCGACACCGGCAGTGCACGCAGCGTCGACATGACCTACACCCGTGTCGCCGATATCTATCTCGGCGATGTCAGCAGCCAGATTTACGAATTTATCCAGAATCCGCGTCCCGCAATTTTTCTCAATTCCCACGGTGCCGAATGGCGGGGCAACGCCAATTACGAACATTGGACATTTGGTCCGATGCTGGATGATATCGCCGAGCTGGGGGCTACGCTGGAGGCGGTATCGCCGCTATCGGACTCCTGCCGGAAGGCGCAGGCGCGGGCCTTTGCCTATTCCTTCGACATGGATACGCGCAAATCGCCCTCGCAGCGTGCTGCCGCTGCGATCGCCGAATTCATGGATCTTCCGTAATAGCGCCAACCGAAGCGCATTAGAAGTCGACGGCGATGCCCTTATGTTCCCAGTCGCCATAACGGGTGGGGCCGTTTTTCTCTGCAATCTCCTCCGCCTTGTCGAGCGGATCGGGCTGCGGCACCGGCTTGTTCGGGGAAAGATGGGCGGGAGCCTTTACATGAGCTGGCCGCTCACCGGGTTTTCTATCGCTTTTGGTCATTCTTTTGTCTGCCCATCAAATTGAATCGCGCCGTCTCAGACCCTATATTGAGGGCAGGACGATCATAATCAAGCGAGTAGAGGCAATGAACTTCATGAAAACGGCCATGCTATTGGCGGCGCTGACGGCGCTGTTCATGGTGTTGGGTTATTCGCTCGGCGGCAGCGGCGGCGCGATTATTGCCTTGATCGTCGCGGCGGGCATGAACCTGTTCACCTACTGGAACGCAGACAAAATTGTGTTGAAAATGCACAATGCGGTGGAAGTTGATGCCAAAAGCCACCCCGAATTCTACAAAATGGTGCAGAATTTGTCGCAACGGGCACAATTGCCGATGCCGAAAGTCTATATTGTTGACCAGGCCCAGCCCAATGCCTTTGCGACGGGACGCGATCCCGAACATTCCGCGGTTGCCGCAACCACCGGCCTGCTGAAAATGCTCAGCCACGATGAGATTGAAGGCGTTATGGCCCACGAACTCGGCCATGTGAAAAACCGCGATACGTTGATCATGACGATGGTCGCGACGATTGCCGGTGCGGTATCGATGCTCGCCAATTTCGGCCTGTTCTTCCGCGACCGTAGCGCGGGTATTGCCGGTTTGATGGCGGTGCTGATCGCGCCCTTTGCCGCGATGATCGTGCAGATGGCGATCAGCCGTACCCGCGAATTCGGTGCCGATGCCGCGGCGGCGCAGATTAGCGGCAAGCCGTTATCGCTGGCCTCCGCGCTGGCCAAGATTTCCGGTCAGGCGGCGCGCATGCCCAACCCCGTCGCCGAGCGCAATCCGGCAGCAGCACAGCTCTACATTGTCCCCGGCGGCGTCAGGCAGATGTTTTCTACCCATCCGGCGACCGAAGACCGGATCGCGGCTTTGCAGGCAATAGCGCAGAACGGTGATCTGGGCGGCGGTCCCGGCGGTTGGTCCACCCGGCCCGACGAGCTTGGCGACATGGGGCGTGTGCGCAAGCCTAGCGCGCTTGATCCGACGCGGTAGGGTTTCGAGATTATCGTCTGACGGCTTATCCGATTTCGTCCGAAACTAGCGTAGACTGGCTCAAATCGCGAACGAAGGCGCATTGGTTCGAAGAGGCGGCGTTGCTTCATTTGCTTCGCAGGAGCTTTCGGGGTCATCGTCTCCCGCCAAATGCGCATCGGTCGCGGGTTGCAGAAATATCAGACTCAGGAAATAGCCGATGATCGGGCTAGCGCCGTAGCCAATAATAGGTGTGGGATAGGCACCCATAGCTGCGGCGGCGATCAAGGTCGCCCAACAGGACGCAAACACATAATGTAGGATGCTGCGCTCGGCCTTTGGTGTGAATAAAATCGGGCAGACCAGCAACATGCAGCCGGCCCAGAGCGCCAGCCCGACCCAAAGGCCAATATCAAAGGCGCTCCACAATATATGATCTACAAAGGGCACCGCTGGCAGACGGTCCGGCAACAACAGCGTGGTCGCGAACATCATCGCACAGAATAGCGCTGCACTCGCACTCAGCCAATTTGGCCGCATCATGCCGACTATGGCCACCGCCACAAACAGCATCCCCGCCATCGCCCGGTCGGGCTGAGCCGCCATCGCAAAGGCCGCAACAATGACCGCCACTGTGGTCGGGACATTTTGAACTCTGGCAAAGCAGATTGCTATCAGCGGCAACAATATCAGGCTGGTCTGAATGAAAAATGGCCCAATCAACAACCACCGCCTGGCATCCTCTATGGCATACCCAGAAATGGCGGTGCCGAGCAGTATAAACGCGCCGATCAATGCAATCGCCGCTACAACGCGATCTGTAACCCGCGCGGCGAGCTTTATAAACGAAGCCAGCAAAATGCCGATAATAATCGCGCTGCCATTGACGATCACCATCGAAGGCGGAGCCCCGGAGACAAGCAGATAGGTCAGGCCGACCAGGCCCGCCATCACACCCGCAATGAATGTCGAAATCACGAACCTGTCTTTCACAATGCTGCTCCCTGATTTTCTGGTGGAACGGTTCCATTCAAGACGAAATCGGAAGCAGGCAATCAGACAGCCCCATGCAAAAGCCATCCTGTTTCTGTCACTTTCGATTGCCGACATTTCAGCCGTCATCGCTATCGCCCATTGTTTGCGATGATCAGGCGCTAACCAGAGGATAAGCTGTTCGAGCGCGCGACGCATCATATCGGCTTCGCCTGCAACCGTCGATCGGAGACCTTTTGTTCTTCGAAGAGCACGCCCTTCGCCCATAGGCGTCCGGCCTCGGTGAGGCTGTAACTATGGCGGGGAGGGCGCCCCTCCAAGCTTGGCTCCTGCCATTGTGAGGACAGCATTGCCTGGTCCTCCAGTCTCGCCAGCATCGGATATAATGTTCCCGGTTTGATACCGGTGATCTGCATGATCTCGTAACCGTGCAGGCTTTCAGCTGCATTGAACAAGGCCATCAACGGCAATCTGGTTGCCTGCGATGGTGCCCTCGGTTTTCGCATGATCCATATGTCGATATATATTGACTTAATGTCAATGCTGCTGTTTGCGCTGGTTGACTGCAGGCTGTTCGGAATGAGCCGCCAGCCATCCCAGGCAAGCGCGCACAAAAAAAGGCTGGATCAGATCCAGCCCTTGTCATTCTCTGATGTCAGTACGGCGGAGAAGTATCTCTGCCGTGCCTATTGATCTCGATTACTCAGCGAGCATTTCGTCATAGACAGCGCAAGCTTCGGCAATTCCAAAGCTTCCGTCAGCAGCGCCTGCCTGCATCTTCTCCTGAACTTCCTGCATCTTGCTGGTCATTTCCTGCATCGCTTTCGGATCGCTGGCCAGACCTTGCATCTTCTCACCCAGTTGCTGGGCCTTGGCCGTCATGGTTTCCTGCGTGCATTGCTCCGCAGTCGCAGTCTCCGTAACTTCGGTAGCTCCTTCAGTTGCAGCAGATTCCGATGCCTCATTGCTTGTACCGCAAGCGGCCAGCGCAAGAGCGCTCGTAAAAACTGCCAAGGTTGCCATTGAATTTTTCATAATTTGTTCCCGTTATTTTTAATAAGTGCCGCCTTTGCTGGCAATGCGCCATGGTCCGGCAGCGAACACAGTCTTGTTCACTGATTGTGCATCAGCGAGATTTCAGATTGATCCATCAAAGTTCCATGCCGATAGCTATCTTGCGTCACGAACATGGCAACGCACAGCAGCGGTAAGCGAGATAGTCATATTTGAAGAACCCTGAATCAACCCAGATGTCGATCTAGCGTGACTCGAGAACTGGTGAGTGATGTAGATCACAGCGCCACCGCAAAGGTGGATGACGGGGCGCCATGATGGATCGAAGCGACCGCGGCGGATGCTAATTGCCAGCCTTGATATCGACGATATCGATTTTTGCCCCGACCGGCCTCGATCCAAAAGCTTGATCGATACGCGGGAAGGTCTATGCGGTGCGACAGGGCGGACCATCCGGGTTCTCCAAGCCCAGTCATTGCGGAACAGAAAATGAATCAGCCCAACAGTAAAATCCCCGGCCTCGCGACACGCCAGTCGGCCCTGCGTCTTCTCGACGCTGTTTGCCGGCGCGGGGAAACTCTGGATCAGGCGATGCCTGCGGCGACCGGAAAATTGTCCAATCCATCCGACAAGGCGCTGGCCCATAATATCGCCGCCAATGTCCTGCGCTGGATGAGCGCGCTCGATGCGATGATCGACAGCGCAACCCGCAACCGGCTGGCCGACGATGCCAAGGCGCGGATGGCGCTGCGTATTGCACTGGTGCAGGTGCTGATTCTGGATACGCCGCAACATGCCGCGATTTCGACCGCTCTGCCCCTGGTTCATGGTGGCCCGCGACGGCTGGTCCACGGCGTGTTTTCTACCGTCATGCGCGGCCTTGAATCGGGCAAGCTGAAACTGCCTGAATATCCCGAAATTCCGGGCGAAACGCTCGACCGCTGGACCCATAGCTGGGGCGAGGAGGTCGCCAATGCCGCTTCCAGGGCGTGGGCCAATCCTGCACCGCTCGACCTCAGCTTTCGGAGTGATGACGGTGGAGATCTGGAAGGTATCAAGCTCGCCCCGAAACATCTCAGGATGCTTCCAAATCTTCCAGTCACCGGGCTGGACGGCTTTGATGAAGGCCGGTTCTGGGTGCAGGATCTGGCTGCCTCGATTCCCGCCAGGCTGCTTGGCGAAGGCGACGGGCGCACCGTTTTTGACCTCTGCGCGGCACCCGGCGGAAAGACGATGCAACTGGCAAGCGCCGGCTGGAACGTGGTCTCGGTCGATAACAGCGCCAAAAGAATGGAACGCTTTCAGGACAATCTGAAGCGCACCCAATTGCAGGCCGATGACGTGATTGCCGATCTGATGCAGTGGGAGCCGGCGGAACCCGCCGATGCCATCCTGCTCGACGCACCGTGCAGCGCCACCGGCATTTACCGCCGCCATCCCGATGTCCTGCACTGTATCGGTTCACGCCAGATAGCAGACCGGGCCGAAGTGCAGCGCGCCTTGCTCGACCGCACCGCGCACTGGGTGAAGCCCGGCGGCGCGTTGGTCTATGCGGTCTGCTCGCTCGAGCCCGAGGAAGGCGAAGAGCAGATAGAGGCTTTTCTCGAGCGACATGAGCAGTTTGCGATCAATCCGATCGCCGGCGACGAGCTTCCGACCGGCCTGTCGCCGACCGAATCCGGCTGCGTCCGCACCTTGCCGGATTCGCTCGCGGAACAAGGCCATGTCGATGGTTTCTTTATCGCCAGATTGCTCCGCAAAAGCTGATTTTCTACATATTGTGAACCTGTCCCCAATCTGTCCACAAGGGACTGTGGCCGCTGTCAGAATAGCGCCTTGATTGGCGGATATAAAAATCCTACTGCCGGGCATAGTATAAGGAAGCGCCATGTCCGACAGCATTCGTATCGCCCCATCTATCCTTTCTGCCGATTTTGCCCGACTGGGCGAAGAGGTGCAGGCCATCGACAAGGCCGGCTGCGACTGGGTCCATGTCGACGTGATGGACGGTCACTTTGTCCCCAATATCACCATTGGCCCGGCGGTAGTCAAAGCGCTTCGGCCGCATAGCGCGAAGCCGTTCGATGTTCATCTGATGATCTCTCCGGTTGATCCGTTTCTCGAAGCCTTTGCGGAAGCCGGCGCTGATATCATCTCCTTCCATCCCGAAGCGGGACCGCATCCGCACCGCACGGTGCAAACCATCCATTCGCTCGGCAAGCAGGCCGGGCTGGTACTCAATCCCGCGACTCCGCTCGATATACTCGACTATCTGCTCGAGGATCTCGACCTTGTGCTGGTGATGAGCGTCAATCCGGGCTTTGGCGGGCAGAGTTTCATCGACAGCCAGTTGCGCAAGATCGAAGCGATCCGCAAACGGATTGACGATACCGGCAAGGATATCAGGCTGGAAGTCGACGGCGGTATCGATCTTACCACCGCGCCGAAGGCGATAGCCGCCGGCGCCGATACACTGGTTGCCGGAACCGCCACCTTCCGGGGAGGGCCGGATCATTATGCCGCCAATATCAGCGGACTGAGGGGTGAATGACCGCGGACAAGCCTGACCGGCTTGATCTGGGCGATGGTGACCCGGACGACTCGGCTACCCATGACGAAAATGATGCGATAGGCGAAGGCCGCAGCCTGACGCTGCGCCATGACCGGGATCGCGGTCAGTCGCTTGCCGAACAGGCGACGATGCTCTTCTACCGGATGACCTGGCGGATGCCGATGCACCGGCTCCGTCTGTCGGGCAAATTGCCGCTTCGTCTGCTCGCGGTGCCGGTCGATCCGGTCGATGGCGACCGGGTACAAGGCATGGCGGTCCGTGCCGGCTATTTCCTTTTTCGCGGTCTCAAGAAGAAACACGAGAATATCGACTTTGCCGAATTGAAATTGCCGCCGCAATTTGAAGATTATGTCCACCGCTTTCAATGGTTGCGGGATCTCGACACCGCCGCGTCGCGCGATCAGGCGGTACCGGTGGCGGAAAAATTGATGAACGCGTGGCTTGATGCCAATGGCGGCGTCATCCGTCAGCCCGCGTGGCGGCCGGATAATTGTGCCTGGCGGCTGTTGATCTGGGCGAGCCATGCGCCGCTGATCCTGTCCTCCAGCGACCTTATTTACCGTTCGAAACTGCTCAACAATATTGCCCGCACCGCCCGTCATCTCGACCGTACGGCCGACAAGGCAAATAGCAGCCTCGGCCGGCTGGTGGCGTGGAGCGGGGTGGTCGCGTCTTCCCTGTTGTTGCCCGAAGGCCGCGTTCGGCAGATTGTTGGCCAGGCCGGCCTTGAGAAAGCAATGGGTGAATTTTTCTTTGCCGATGGCGGTACGGTCTCGCGCTCGCCGCTCAACCAGATGGACGCGGTGATATTGCTGTCGATGCTCAAGCAGGTCTATATCGCGCGCAAGGAAGATGCTCCGTCATTTCTTGAGGAAGCGCTCAACAAGGCGGTGCCGCCGCTGACGGCGCTGACCCATTTTGACGGAACTCTGGGCAACTGGCAGGGCAGCGGCGCGACATCGGCGGAACAGATCGCCCAGGTGGTCGAGGCCAGCGGCGTCCGCGCCAGACCGCTGCGACAGGCACGCGAATGGGGTTATCAGCGGGTCTCGTCCGGGCGATCGGTGCTCATACTGGACGCGGCACCGCCGCCGATTGCGCGGATGGCAGTAGCGGGGTGCGCGTCGACACTGGCTTTTGAATTCTCCCATGGCGAATGCCGGATCATCAGCAATTGCGGCGGCGCGGGGCTGGTGGGCGCGACGATTCCGGCGGCGCTGGCGCGGGCTTTGCGCACCACCGCCGCGCACAGCACATTGTGCATCGCCGATAGCAACAGCACTTCGATCCTGGCCGATGGCAAGCTTGGCCGCGGGGTTAGTGAGGTTGAACTGTTTCGCCGCGATGTCGAAAATGCGACCCGACTCGAAGCCAGTCATGATGGCTATGCCCGGCGCTTTGGCCTGATTCACAAAAGGCTGTTGCTGCAGCGTTCGGACGGTCTGGAATTGCGCGGCGAGGATATGTTGATCCCCGACGGCAAGAAGCGTAGGCGCCGCAAGGACGATATCCAATATGCGCTGCGATTCCATCTCGGGCCGGATATCGAATGCGATCTTATCTCGGAAGGCAAGGGTGTGCTCTTGCGTCTGAAAGACGGAAATTTGTGGCAATTCCGCTCGACCAGCGGAGAAATTCAACTGGAGGAGAGCGTCTGGGTCGACGGCATGGGCATTGGTCATGAAGTCAGGCAGATGGTGATCACCGGAGCAGTGGGCAGGGGCGGCGGTGCCACCGGCTGGCTGCTCAAACATATGGGGTAGAAATGACGGAAAACATCAAAATCAAACGCGCGCTTTTGTCGGTTTCGGACAAGAGCGGTCTCGCCGATCTCGGCAAGCAGCTGGCGGCGATGGGCGTCGCGCTGATTTCGACCGGCGGCACGGCCAAGGCGTTGCGCGAGGCCGGCCTTGAGGTCGCGGATATTTCCGATGTGACCAACTTCCCCGAAATGATGGATGGCCGGGTCAAGACGCTGCATCCCAAAGTCCATGGCGGTCTATTGGCGCGGCGCGATGATGCCGGCCATGTCGCTTCGATGGAAGAACATGATATTGCCGGAATCGATCTGGTGATCGTCAATCTCTACCCCTTCGCCCAGACCGTTGCCAAGGGCGCGGAGCGCGACGAGATTATCGAGAATATCGATATCGGTGGCCCCTCTATGGTGCGCAGCGCGGCGAAGAACCACGATTTCGTCACCATCGTCACCGATCCGTCCGACTATGATACTCTGCTCGCCGAGCTTCAGCAGAATGGCGGCGGCACCTCGCTCGCTTTCCGCAAGAATATGGCCGCCAAAGCCTTCGCCGCGACCGCCAGCTACGATAGCATGATCGCGCAATGGTTCGGATTTTCCGATCAGGGCAAGATGTTCCCCGATACCCTGCCGGTCACCATGAGCCGCCCGGTAGAATTGCGCTATGGCGAAAACCCGCATCAGAGCGCCGCGCTTTATCTGCCCGACGGTCCGTCAGCCAGCGGCATTGCGCAGGCGGAACAGCTGCAGGGCAAGGCGCTCAGCTATAATAATTATAATGACGCCGACGCCGCTCTGGAACTGGTCAGCGAATTCCGCGACGGTCCGCCCACGGTGGTCATCGTCAAGCACGCCAATCCCTGCGGCGTGGCAAGCGCGGATACTATCCTCGATGCCTATAAAGCGGCTCTCGCCTGCGACAGTGTCTCGGCCTTTGGCGGGATCATCGCGGTCAACCGCCCGCTCGATGGCGCGACGGCGGAAGCGATGACCGGCATTTTCACTGAAGTCGTCTGCGCCCCCGGCGCGGATGACGAGGCCAAGGCTATCTTCGCCAAGAAGAGAAACCTGCGCTTGTTGCTCACCGGCGAACTGCCCGATCCGGCCCGCACCGGCATGGGCTTCAAGTCCATTGCTGGCGGTTTCCTACTACAGTCCCGCGACAATGGCCAGATTTCCCGCGATGATCTGAAATGTGTCACCAAGCGCCAGCCGAGCGAACAGGAAATGACCGATTGCCTGTTCGCCTGGACCGTTGCCAAACATGTCAAATCCAACGCGATTGTCTATGCCAAGGGCGGCTCTACCGCCGGTGTCGGCGCAGGGCAGATGAACCGGATGGAATCGGCGCGGATTGCCGCGTGGAAAGCCAAGGATGCAGCGGAAAAAGCGGGCTGGAGCGAAAGCCGCACCATCGGCTCGTCGGTTGCCTCGGATGCATTCTTTCCCTTCGCCGACGGCCTGCTGACCGCGGTCGAAGCGGGCGCAACGGCGGTGATTCAGCCGGGTGGGTCGATCCGTGATGATGAAGTGATCGCGGCGGCGGATGAAGCGGGTCTGGCGATGCTGTTTACCGGGATGCGCCATTTCCGGCACTAGATTCAGGTCGATGCAGAAATGGGTCTGTCCGTGCTTGCGGGATGGGCAGGGCATGGGCTGATGCTACTAGTTCGGTTTCGTCGCCGGATGATGGGCTAGCTTTGCGAAAAGCGGTCGGCAACGCCAGGTCTTCTGGTTGAACTGATGGTTTTAAGCCCTCGCCAGATATCGTCCTCATCGGGTTGCGGGACTAATGGTTTTTGTTTGTTGTCGCTGGTGAAATTGAACAGGTCGACATTGACGGGTTCCGCAAACAGGACACCGAAATTTTCGCCGTCGGTCCATCGGACCTCACCGGAGATGCGGCCATATCCCTTTTTGATGATCGTGATCAGTTCAAAGGGCTGGAGAAAGCCTTCGGCGTGCCCGCCCATTCCTTGCGTGGACAAGTTGGTGATAATGGCTGGAAACCCGGTGTTATTTTCGCGTTCGATGTCAACGCGAATCAAATTCCGCGCTCGTTGCTCGCGCGGCGCGGAAGAATGCTGTCCCGGGACATTATCAACATTGCGGTTTGTCATGCTATGCTTAACGGTAACATGATGTAAAATTAATAGTGCGATCCGCTGTCCAGCCCGATGTGCGGTCTCCCTGTCACCGAAGCATTATCCCGGCGTGGGCCAGGCAAAGGACAGACGGGTTTCGCCGATGGCGGAGCCGGACGCTGCAAAACGGCGTTCGATGAAAATACCATTGCCGTCATGGTCGATTGCTACCACCGTGCTGCAACGCGTTCCATATGTCGGATTGCACATGAAGATGGCGGAATTCTCGGGTTCAGGCTCAGACTGGATCACCGGGCTGGAGGGATCTCTGGATTCATAGCTATTCCGGTCAAGCAGACCATCCAATAGCATCACCGGGTCATCGGATTGTTTCGCAATCCACTGGCCCAACATCTCGTTGAGACGTGGGGATTTTGCCCACGGCTGGTGGATTGATCCGTTCGATAGTCCGTGAACCCCGTGATCAAGGGGTTTTGTGATCTTGTCGGGCCGATTTGTGTGAACCCGTGCCTCTCCCTGCGTCACGGTGATCAGGTTGAAAGGATTGAAGTCTGCATAATCCGTCGCCGCGATGTTCGCATATTTGCCCTTTCCCGAGAGAAAGTCCTTCAGCAGATCCCCGCGGGATGCCCGGTCTGGATGGGGTGTGCCGAATCCGTATAAATTGGTAACAACGGCAAAGCGCCCCTGTTCGGAAATGCCCAGCCAGGTTCCGCCTGCGCGGCTATCCCTGCCAGCCAGCAGATGATCGCTACTCTCCCAGCGATGTGCGGCTTCTGCCGGGCGGGCATGGAGTTCATCGCGATTGCCGATTGCAACCAATTGCCATTTGGGATGGGCTTTCCAGGCGAACGAAACGATACACATGGTCGGACTAATAGTCTGTTGGATCGAACTTGCGACCAAAATCTCAAGGACTGTTGCAGCGGGATGTCCGGCAGATGTCCGGTGGTCCGTTGACAGTTTTCGGTCAACCGTCAGACATGATAATTTTGTACGGCCGCTTAAACATTGCCGGATTGCTCGGATAACTGTAGGACTTGCACCAGTTTTCGGGAATTAACCGATGCCAGACGCCGTTGATCAAACAGGGAATTATAAACGCAAATGCCGCCATTTACAGAACCAAGCTTCCAGGAACGCACTCAGATGGCAGCCAAAGCCAAGCAGGCCGCACTCAAAAAACTGAAGGCAAAGGCACCGCTCAGTCCCGAAGTCATCGCCGAACGCAAGGCAGCCCAGCTTGCACGCGAGGAAAAACAGGCCATCGCTCGCGCAGAGAAGCGTGCGGCATTTGAAAAACAGAAGGCAGACCGGAAAGCCGCGAAAGAACAGGCAAAACTGGAGAAGCAGGAAGCCACTCCTGTGGTCGCACCGGAACGAACGGAAGCCGAAAAGAAAGCTGCGCGTGACGCACGCTACGCGAAACGGAAAAAGCGCAAGAAATAACGCGCAAACGATAATGGCGAAAAAGACCCGTTTCCCGCCTCGCGATGACATGCTGGCGCTTGCCAGCGGCGGTGAGTTGACGGTGAAAGTCGTCCCCAATGCCGGTGAAAACAGCATTGTCCTGCCCAAAGCAAACGATTCGGTCGGCCTGTTGCTGGTCCGGGTGACTGCTACGCCGGAAAATGGAAAAGCCAATCAGGCCGTTTTGAAGCTATTGTCCAAAGCGCTTGGCATACCCAGAACATCGCTCGTGATTGTGCGCGGCGGCAATGCACGAACCAAGGTCATTGCTATTCCGGATTGATATCGGGACTGTAATTTTATCGGAAATGGTTGCGGTCAAGCAGACCAATCAGGTTCAATCCGAAAATTTATTGGGGCGTTGCAGCCTGCGCATTTTGTCCGTCACCTTCTGGTGCGGCAATAATGTCGCGGGTCACGCTACCCTTGTCGACGGTAAACGTATCGGGATCGCCGACCGATGTACGAATCCCTGCGTCTGAGGGACCGGCCTGGCCTACAATCGCCGATTCGGTCACGCTGCGCGCTTGCGGACCACCGAACAGGGCTTCCAGGGTCTGCTGCTGCAAACCACCGGTCTGGGGGCGAGGCTGACCCGGCTGAGGCGGGGTTAGCGTAAAGTCGGGCGGGATTACCAGTGGTGGCTGGCGCGAAACCGCGAATTCATCAGGCCGTTCACGGTCAAACAACCCGGTCGAGCCGCAGGCAGACAGGCTGACCAGCGAAACGAGGCTGATGGCGACGGTGGATTTACGCATGTTTTTATCCCTCAAAAATCTCTTACGGAGCCTGATAGCGCGCTCCTGTCACAGGTCAACTTTCGTCAAGCTGAACGTGGTCTTTTGTATCATCCTTCTTTTCGCGGATTAGCAGCGCGCGTGCAAGCAGGATTACCACCCCGATGCTGATACAGGCATCGGCAAGGTTGAAAATCAGGAACGGACGGAAGTCACCGATGTGAAGATCGGCAAAATCCGCGACATAGCCCAGCCGCGCGCGGTCGACGATATTGCCCATCGCCCCGCCGAGAACCATGCCGAGCGCCATAATGTCCCATTTCGCCTTTTCGCGGTTCATCCAGATGAAGACGGCAACGCCGATCAGGCCGGTCAGCGTAACCAGCGCCCAGCGCTGAAAATCGGTTGAGGCGGTGAGAAAACCCATCGAAACGCCGTAATTTTCCGCCCAAGTCAGGTTGAAAAACGGAATCAGCTCGATCTGGCCGCGGTGCGGCAGCTGGAGCAGTTGCATGACGACAAATTTGCTCGCCTGATCAAGGATGAAGATCAGAAAGGCGAGGATCAGGCCGATGCGGCGGTATTTTTTGATTTGTACGCTGTCGGTCATATCAAATTCCGTTCCAGGCAGCACTGTCGTGAAAGAAGGAGTCGTCATCCTGAACTTGTTTCAGGATCTCTCGCAACGGAGTGCCAAGCCTAGCGGGGTCCTGAAACAAGTTCAGGATGACGAAGTTCTGCTTCACGATGACGAACGGAGGGCGGTTCACGCCAAAACCTCCGTGCACCGGTCACAAAGCGCGCCGTCTTCTTCCACTTCGGGGAGCAAGCGCCAGCAGCGACCGCATTTATGGTTGCCGGTCTTGGTGATCGCGATTTCCGCGCCGTCGGTCACGTCCGCAACAATCGCCAGTTCGGCAAATTCTTCCGTGCTGATCGGCAGACCGGTCATTGGATAGACAACCTCCGCTTCGAGACTGGAGCGGATGGTTTTCTCCCGCCGCAGGGGCTCGATCGCTTCGGTAACCTTCTCGCGGGCCTCGCGAATGTCCTGCCATTTCCCGGCGAGATCAGCATCCGTCCAGCCAGCATCAACTTCGGGCCAGACCTTCAGGTGGATCGAGTCATCTTCATCCGGGAACCGGCTCTGCCAGATTTCCTCGGCGGTAAATACAAGCACCGGCGCGATATAGCGGGTGAGGGCATGGAACAAGATGTCCATCACCGTCCGGTAAGCCATGCGTTTCGGATCGTCCGGCGCGTCGCAATAGAGGCGATCCTTGCGGATATCGAAGAAGAAGGCACTGAGGTCTTCTTGCGCGAAAGCGTTCAGCGTCCGCATATAGGGCCCGAAGGCAAAGTCGTTGACGTGCTGTTTCAACTCCGCGTCGACCTCGGCCAGCCGGTGCAGGATATAGCGTTCCAGCTCCGGCATATCGGCGACAGCGACGCGCTCTGCATCGGTAAAGTCACCCAACCCGCCGAGCATATAGCGGAAGGTGTTGCGCAGCTTCCGATAACTGTCCGAAACCCCTTTGAGGATTTCATCGCCGATCCGGTGATCCTCGGTAAAATCGACACTCGCGGCCCACAGCCGCAGGATATCTGCGCCCTGCACGTCGATGATCTTCTTCGGATCGAGCGTGTTGCCGAGCGATTTCGACATTTTCTTGCCGGTCTTGTCGAGCGTCATGCCGTGGGTCAGCACCGCCTTATAGGGTGCGCGACCTCTGGTACCGCATGACTCCAGCAGGCTCGACTGGAACCAGCCGCGATGCTGGTCGCTGCCTTCCAGATAGAGGTCTGCCGGGCTGCGCTGCTCGGGCCATTTGCCGCTTTCCAAGACAAAGGCATGGGTGCAGCCGCTGTCGAACCATACGTCGAGAATATCGGTGATCACTTCGTAATCGTCGAGCAGATGGTCGTTGCCGAGAAATTCCTGATGATCGGCATTGAACCAGGCATCCGCGCCGCCCGCCTTGAACGCCGCAATGATCCGTGCATTGACCGCCGGATCATTGAGATATTCACCGCTCTTGCGGTTCACATAAAGCGCAATCGGCACGCCCCAAGCGCGCTGGCGGCTGAGCACCCAGTCCGGGCGTCCCTCGACCATCGATTCCAGACGGCGACGGCCGCGTTCCGGCACGAAGCGCACCTTGTTGCGGATTTCATCCAGCGCAATTTCGCGCAGTGTTTCGCCATCACCCTGATCGGCGCGAATGGCCGCTTCATCGGCGCAGCGCGGGACATCATGATCGATCGGTGCATCCATCGGCACAAACCATTGCGGCGTGCAGCGATAGATGATCTTCGCTTTCGAGCGCCAGCTGTGCGGATAGCTATGGGTAAAATCATCGCTGGCCGAGAGCAGGGCGCCCGCCTCGCGCAGATCGCTGCAGATCGGGCCTTCCGCACTGACAAATTTCTTATTGATAACGCTGCTGGTCTGGGGCAGCCACGGCCAGTCTTCCCGATATTGCCCGCCCGCATCGACCGCAAACACCGGATTGATGCCGTTTTTCTTACAGAGATCAAAATCATCCTCGCCATGATCGGGCGCCATATGGACGAGGCCCGTACCGGCATCGGTGGTAACAAAATGCGAACCATCAAGGAAAGGGCGCGGCTTGGTGTAGAATTCGCTGTCCGGGAATTTGTCGGCCATCGGATGTTTGGCGGTGGCTCCGGCTAGTTGGGAGCCTTGGATGCATAAATCGCGTGTGTGGTCCAACTGAGATCGGAAATCATCAATTGCAGGTGCACTTCCGGTTTGCCGGAAATTCAGTCCCGTCCTGGCGATAAAAGTTTCAACCAAGTCGAACGCTAGTAAATAATTTCGACCATCGTTTGCTTTGAAAAGATAATATGTGACATCCGCCCCATAAGCGAGCGCCTGATTAACCGGAATCGTCCACGGCGTCGTCGTCCAGATCACCGCGTGCGCACCCTCCAATTCAGGAGCTAACGGACATTTATCAATCTCGAACGCCACGTCAATCTGCGTCGAGGTGATGTCCTCATATTCCACCTCGGCCTCGGCCAATGCGGTTTTCTCCACCGGCGACCACATCACCGGCTTGGCACCGCGATAGAGCTGTCCGGCTTCGGCGAATTTCAAGAGTTCGGTGACAATCACCGCTTCGGCGTCATAGTCCATCGTCAGATAGGGCTTGTCCCACTGGCCCATCACGCCGAGCCGCTTGAATTCCTCGCGCTGGACATTGACCCATTTGTCCGCATATTCGCGGCATTCGGCGCGGAATTCGCTCGCCGGAACCTCGTCCTTGTTCAGCTTTTTCTTGCGATATTGTTCCTCGATCTTCCACTCGATCGGCAGGCCGTGACAATCCCAGCCGGGCACATAAGGCGCATCCTTGCCGAGCAGGCTCTGCGAGCGGACGACCAGATCCTTCAGCGTCTTGTTCAGACTGTGACCGATATGGATATTGCCATTGGCATAAGGCGGGCCGTCATGAAGGATGAATTTCTCTTTGCCGGCGCGGGCTTCGCGCAGCTTTTCATAGAGACCAATCTTCTCCCAGCGTTCCAAAATCGCAGGTTCCTTGTTCGCAAGGCCAGCCTTCATCGGGAAATCGGTTTTCGGCAGGAAAACCGTGTCTTTATAATCTGCTTTGGGATCGGTCATAAGCGCGGGGATTAGGGGAGGTTGCGAGCGTGTGCAAGCATGGTTTTACACCGGTGACGCAACCATTTGCCCAGAGCGTGCCGACATGAGGGGCGAGCGAAGCTCAACAGCGCTTATGGTCTTGAGAGGTGGTTCGACAAGCTCACCACGAACGGGAGATCGGATAGCTTCATCAGGTTGCCCTAAAACCGATTGTCCTGGGCTTGTCGAAGGACCTTTATCGGCTAGACGCGTGCTTCAACAGGCTCAGGACGAACGGCAAATAGGTTCGCACCCATCCACTCGCCTAAGCCAGCAGCTCTCGCGCCCTGTCACAATCCTTTTTCATCTGCGTCTTGAGCGCCTCGAGATCGCCGAATTTCTCTTCTCCGCGCAGGAAATGGTGCAATTCCACCTCGATGGTCTGGCCATAAAGATCTTCGTCAAAATCAATGAAATAGGGCTCAAGCAATTCCTTTGGCGGATCGAAACTGGGACGAATGCCCAGGTTCGCCGCGCCATTCAGCACCCGGCCATCGGGCAGGCGACCCTTGACCGCGTAGATGCCGTATTTTGGGCGCAGATACTGACCGATATCGATATTCGCGGTGGGAAAGCCCAGCAGCCGACCGTTCTTGTCGCCGTGGATCACCTCCCCCTGAATGGTGAAGGGGCGCGTCAGCAGCCGCCCCGCTTCCTCGCATTTGCCTTCTTTCAAGGCGGCACGGATGCGGCTGGAAGAAATGACATTTTCACTATCGCTGATCGGGCTGACCGCTCTGGCTTTGAGACCGTGTGCCGCACCGATTTCACGCAACAGATTGATGTCGCCTTTGGCACCCTTGCCAAAGGTGAAATCGGCCCCGGTGACCACGCCCGCCGCACCAAAACGGTCGACCAGCAGTTTTGTAATGAAATCTTCTGCCGTTGTGCTTGCCAGTCCGGCGTCAAATGCGAAAACCAGCATCGCACTGGCCCCCGCATCGGCAAACAGCCGCTGGCGCTGATCCAGACTGGTCAGCCGGAAAGGCGTGATATCGGGTTTGAAAAAGCGCACCGGGTGCGGATCGAATGTAGCGATAATCGCCGGGCGACTTTCGTCTTCCGCCCAGCTCAGAGCCTTGCCCGCGACCGCCTGATGGCCGAAATGAAAGCCGTCAAAATTGCCCAGTGCCACTATAGCTCCACGCAGTTCGCCTTCAATGCGGTCTTTTCCGTTCAGTCGAATCATCGAATCGCTATTGCGGGTTTCTGCGCATGTTTCAATATAGTCGTCATGCTGGCGCAGGCTGACATCTAGCCCGCCTCCAAGGTGGGAGCATGGTTATCGGATTGGCCTTCAGCGTCGATGTTTGGTTGTTTTCCACTCTTTGGGGCGACGGTCTGCGCCAAAGGCACCAGTCCAGCCTTGATCACCCGCAAGGCGTTCAGCCCCATCGCCGCGCGGATTTCTGCTTCGGTAAAGTCCGCGTCGATCAAAGCCTGGGTAATTTGCGCAAGTCCGCTGGCATCAAAGCGAGTCGTCACCGCGCCGTCAAAATCACTGCCCAGCGCAACATATTCAATCCCGACCAGATCGCGAACATGTTTCGCCGCCTTGGCCACCGTTGCCGGATCGGTGTCGCACATCGCCCCGTCCCAATAGCCAAGACCAATGACGCCGCCGGTCGCCGCAACGCCCCTGATTTCTTCGTCGGTCAGGTTGCGATTGACCCCGCACACCGCTTGTACGCCGCCGTGGCTGGAGACCACCGGGCGCTTCGCCATTTTGAGAATGTCGGCAACCGTCGCATGGCTGCTATGGGCAATATCGACGATCATTCCCATCTTCTCCATGTCGCCGATGATGGTTCGGCCAAAATCGGTCAGGCCGCCCTTGTCTATGCCATGCATCGACCCGGCCAGTTCATTGTCGAAAAAATGTACCATCCCCGCCATCCGCATCCCGGCATCATAGAGTTTCTGCAGATTCTCCCGCTTGCCTTCCAGCGTCTGGAGACCTTCCGCGGAAAAGAGCACGCCAACCGGTCGGTTCTTTGTCATACGCGCAGCCACCAACCGGTCGAGATCGCCGGGTTTGCTGACCGGCTGCATCGCACCTGCCGATTTTTCGACGGCCTTGTCGAGTTTATGGGCATGATAAAGCTGCCGTTCGAGCAGAGAAAACCAGGTCCGTATGGGCTGCAACTGGGTAATCGCGAGCAGGGTGATATTGTCGGTGTCGGCGCCGTTGCTGTCGTAATTTTGGCCCTTGGGCGTCTTGGTCACGCTGGAAAAGACCTGCAGCCCGACATTGCCTTCTTGCAGGCGCTTGAGATCAATATGACCATAATCGGTGCTGTCGGTAATCTTGCGTTTCCACAATAATGTGTCGCCATGGAGATCGACAATCATCAGACTGTAGTGCAGCTTCTGCGTCTCGGCTCTGATCTCAGGCAGCGGCTTGCCGTCGACCATATTGGTCTGTTTGTCGAACCATGCCGGCGCAAAAATCAGGAAGGCGGCGAGCAAAATTCCGCCCAAACCCAATAATGCCAGCAGGAATTTCTTCATCCCATTTTCCTTTTGAGGGTGACAAAGCTGTAGCCCGGCTTGTCATTTTTGGGCTCATGATCCTCGCGCGCCACTTCTTCCCATATGGCATTGTCGAAGGCGGGCATCTTGATATCGCCGCTGGGCTTGAGATGCACTTCGGTCAGCTCAATCCGGTCGGCGCGGTCGAGAAAGACCTTGTAGATTTCCGCGCCGCCAATCACCGCGATATGCGGGGAATTGGCTATTTTCAGGGCGCTTTCAATGCTGTGCACGATTTCTGCCTCGTCGGCTTCCCAGTCCTTGTCTCGGGTCAGCACGATATGACGCCGTCCCGGCAACAGGCCGGGCAGGCTATCAAAGGTCTTGCGGCCCATGATCATCGGCTTGCCCATGGTCATCGTTTTGAACCGCCTCTGGTCCTCGGGCAAGCGCCATGGAATGGTGTCGCCGTCGCCGATCACGCCATTGTCGGCGCGGGCAAGAAAGAGGATGATTTCAGGATGGTTCATGGGCGACGCCTAGCGCAGTTCCGGCAGACTGCAAATTAGAAATGCAATTTGGTGACATGACCCATTTTTCGACCCGGCCGACTCTCGCCCTTGCCATAGAGATGGAGATGGTTTGCACCGTCGGATAACAGGCTCTGCCAGCCGTCGGCTTGCGCGCCGATCAGATTGTGCATCTCGACTTTTTCCGCAGCAAGTCCGGTGTCGCCGAGCGGCAATCCGCATATCGCCCGGATATGATTTTCAAACTGGCTGGTGATCGCACCCTCGATCGTCCAATGGCCGCTATTGTGCACGCGAGGGGCCATTTCGTTGAAAACCGGTCCGTCTTTCGTGGCAAAAAATTCGCAGGTGAGGACGCCGACATAATCCATTGCGTTGGCCATTTTCGCGGCGAGCGCACGGGCGTCGTCCTGCTGTTCCAATATGGCGGGCGGGGCGGGTGCGACCGAGAGCGCCAATATACCGTCTTCATGGATATTGTGCGGGGTGTTCCAGAACCGAATTTCGCCATCCTGTCCGCGCACCAGGATCACCGAAAATTCATGGTCGAAAGTCACGAAACCCTCTGCAACACAGGGCTGCTGGACCACCGCCTCCCAATGCTGGTCGAGATTATCCCCCGACCGGATTCGCGACTGGCCCTTGCCATCATAGCCCATCCGGATGGTCTTGAGGATCGCCGGAGCGCCGATTTCGGTGATCGCACTATCCAGTGAAGAGCGATCCAACACTTCCGCAAAGGGAGCGGTGGTTCCGCCATGGGTGCGGGCAAAATTTTTCTCGGCCACACGGTTCTGAGCGATATCCAGCGCAGTGATTGGCGGATGAAGCGGCGCGCAGGCATCAATCTGGTGCAAAGGACCCACCGGCACATTTTCAAATTCAAAGGTGATGACGTCGCAACTTTCTGCGAAGCGGGTCAGCGAGGCGATATCTTCGTCTTCCGCGCAGGTAAATTGGGCGGAGACTTCGGCAGCGATGCTGTCGGCGTCGGACGCATAGATATGGCAGCGATAGCCGAGTTGCGCCGCAGCCACGCTCAGCATCCGGCCAAGTTGGCCGCCGCCCAATATGCCGATGGTTGATCCGGGAGGGAGTGTTTCCATGCGCGCGATTATTCGGGCTGGTCAGCGACGGACGCTGTCTGCGCCGCGCGCCATGTGTCCAGCCGTTCGGCCAGTGCCGGATCGTTATTGGCAAGAATGGCTGCCGCCAGCAGTGCCGCATTTTTTGCGCCCGCGTCGCCGATCGCCAACGTTCCAACCGGGATGCCGGCTGGCATCTGGGCGATGGACAGCAGGCTGTCCATGCCGCTGAGCGCCTTTGACTGGATCGGCACGCCGAGCACGGGGGTTCGGGTCATCGATGCCACCATGCCAGGCAGGTGCGCCGCGCCGCCAGCGCCGGCGATGATCACTTTCAGTCCGCGGTCCACCGCTGATTGAGCATAGTCATAGAGCCTGCCAGGAGTGCGGTGCGCGGAAACAATCCTGGTTTCATGCGCAACGCCCAGCTGATCGAGGATGTCGCTCGCAAGCTTCATCGTTGCCCAGTCAGACTGGCTGCCCATGATAATCCCAACCGGAGGAGATGCTTCGACCATTTTTGCCCCTGACAAATGCTACGGAAGCAACGTGGTTTAGTCATGAAATCGTGCGGACGCAATGACACTTATGGCCGGTATGAAATTTCACTGCGACAAATCGGAGCCAGTCGGTGTGACACCGGGTTACCGAGCCGGGATTGGCAAAGCAAATTGCACCTATGCGGACCAGTCACTACCTGTCGGCGCGAACGTCGGCTATTGTTTTGTCGGTCCGAAAGACACGGTCGAAGGCCTGATGTCCCGCGCTGACGCCGCGATGTACCGGGCCAAAGAAAAAGCGGGATAGGCGCAAGGGATTATCGATCGGCGAGATAATAGCGCTCAATTTCGTTCAGTTCATCGTCCAGTTCATAGACAATTGGCTGGCCGGTCGGTATTTCCAGACCGGTAATTTCGTCATCCGGAATCTTGGACAGATGCTTGACCAGAGCACGCAGGCTGTTG
>Ga0209345_10001818_pt1 | contig 24707 bp, 21 predicted proteins | sample Cruoilmetagenom7_FD_187294 | JGI IMG/M metagenome (GOLD analysis project Ga0209345, IMG submission 187294) | Oil polluted marine microbial communities from Coal Oil Point, Santa Barbara, California, USA - Sample 7 (SPAdes) (version 2) | ecosystem: Environmental > Aquatic > Marine > Oil seeps ...
ACGTGCACTGAGTTAACGTGTACTGACTTAATGGATACTGAAATACATAACAATTCATTTTAAGATCACCGAAAGCAGCTGTGGAATCATTTCACCCTGATTACTGGTAAACCCTTGAGGTTGCCCCGCCTCTTTTGCCAGTTGCTCAAAGAATGTTCTACTCTCTACAAATTTCTGGTGCTGATTGCCTGATGTTTTACCAATTTCATCATCACCGGAGAACAGAATTAACAAATTCCTATGTAAGCTCTCTTCAGTCCATAGTTTCAGCTGGCTAATCATTCCTTTTTCCTGCTGGCGATTTTTACCATCAATCAACTGATCTCTGTATCGATCCTCATAGGGCCCCACATCACCCAACAACATAAAGGTTTGATGCCCTGTAAATGACTCCGCGTTTGAGAACATTTTTAGGGCCTGATCCATCGCTTCTTCAATAGGAGCTGAACCCGGTTTTGCTCGTAGCCTACTGACAAAACTGTGAATTTTTCGATAACTTCTTTTATTGTCCTTGTCCTCATCCTTGATCACTTGCAATGGAAAAGTTTTTATATCGACTCGGTTGTTTTCATCGCGGCGGTAAGCAACCACACCCATTTTGACTGTATCCCCAATCTTCGGCAGGATCTTACCAATTAAACCTATGGTATTTGCGAGTTGATCCAACTCCCACTGCATACTGCCCGTGGTATCAACAGCAATGACCACCTCAAAATTATATTGCTGGACACTTTGTTTCGATTTTTCAAGCTTAGCCAACTGTTCATTTTTCTTCTCTAGTTTTTTTTCTTCGTGCTTTAAATCAGCTGTTTCCTTTTCAATCTTCTCCAACAGCTCATCAATACTTTGAGACAGATTAATTTGCACCACAAAAACGATCATCAGCAACACAAAAATTGCCATGGTGGCAAAAATCAAATCGCTAAAAGTTTCGTAGAAACTAGTGACACTTTTTGTTTGCTTAAGCTTCACTCTTTAACCTTATCTGGGTTTAACCCTAAACGTTAAATGAACAATCCAATCACTATTAGGCTAATGCCCCTGCTCTGCTGCTTTTCTTAAATAAGGCAATACATGAACTTCCGTCAGTTCTGCAATATGTGCTGTGTATTCCATGATGTTTGAATCAACCACACTGGTTAAAACACGGAGTACAACACCACCCAATATGGCACCCAACAAGGTGGTAAAAAAGGCCACACCAAGCCCTGATAACGGCCCATGTTCACTGACCAAATTTTTAATCAGGTTTTCATCCATGGCTGAATTACCCATAACATCTGTCAGGCCATCCATCATCAGGATCAAGCCAAGAATAGTGCCGATCAAACCTAGCGTAATTAAGATGCTGGAAAATAATTCCACCACTTTATTTCTCGCTAATAAGCGAGTATGTAAAAGCTCAATTAAATTATCCTGACTGATATCTACGTGGGATTGAGAAATGGTAAATAGGTTTTCGATATGAGTACGAAACAAACTTGGACGGGATTTTTTCAAGAAATCTTCAAAATTATCCACCTGCTCCAAAAGTCGAATTTGACTTGAGGCCAAGTCTGTCTGGGTTTGAAGAAAGCGTGCGTCAAAAAAGCCTTTAATGATGAGACCAATGCCTAAACCAGAAATGACAAGGTACATTGCCCAGTTAATCAAGCCCTGGTACTCACCACTCAACAGGAATGCGAGTGTCACAATAATGCTGATCGCAGACAGTATTACCAGCCAGGTAACCCACCTTCTCAGTCCAGAGACGCCTTCAAGTGAACTGGCATTGCTATGATTGCCTGACATAAAAAAACTCCTGTGATTTGTTCAAGTCTATCTATTCTTATTTTTTGGGATTAGTAGCACTAAACCCCTACAAAATTTTACAAAAAAACATCTATAAAGAAAGGTTTGGCTCAGCACAATATGAACCAGGCTCCAGTGTACTGATTCTGCTAAACGTGGAAATAGACGTTACCAAGGATGTATTGGTGCTTCTCGATATGTACACACTACCCTCCTCCCACTTAAAACCTGTCGAAATACCATTACGGCCCCAGCGATATTTTTGCTGTTCTATCAACCTACCTGCACTAGCTGTAGGTGTCGCAACCCACACCAATTCACCGACCTCAAACCCAACTGCACCAGACGCAACACCATTTTTGGCCAAGCGCCCTTCCCAACGGCTCAAAGACTGGCTCCAGGTAACGCACATTTGCCATCGGTTATTTGACTCACTACTTTCCCAACTTCCGCTCAAATTAAACTCTTCAGCACCAACACCCAGGCAAGGTATAAAAAAAGTGATCATGCAGAAAGTCTGAATAATTTTTTTCATAGTTCTCAAAGTGACATCTTCTTAATCAATAATTTCAGCATCATTTTGCTCAGTATTCATATCGCCATATTCTGAATGGCCACGCCGCTGAGACGATGCCGGGCTTTTCTGAGCTCGACTCAGAGTTACTTGCCTAGTGGATTGCTGGCCAGCCCCAGCACCAAGGTTTTCTTTGTTCTCGGATGTTACGTCTGGTTGGCTTGCTGCCCTCCCAGATTTACTGGAAGCAACTGAATTCTGTTTTCTAGAATCTGGTTCTAGAGCAGAACCTCCATCTTCGTTGCGGCGATCAAGTAGCTCATTAAGTGCTCCCGCTTCCATTAAGGCCTCCGTGTAAGTCTCATTTTTTGTAGTGGCATTACTGGCAGCCTGAGCACTGGGGTCCTGACTAGTGGAATCCTGAGTAATGGAAGCCTGAGCGACTGCAGCCCCAGCATTTGTGTTTTCCTCGGCGGGACTGCCAGGCTCATCAGATTCTGTCTCTTCCGCTTCTCCGGCTTGGGTACTGTCCTCTGATGGATTATCCGCTTCTGCTGTTGCTGAACTTAACAATGATGGAGGGGCGATGCCTGATGAACCGTTAGGAGGCTCAGAAGAAGACCCTGAAGTGGACTCGGGCATTTCAAACTCAACTTCCATATCCGTCAACAATTCTTGAGCCTCTGAGTTTCCACTTTCTGCGGCCAATGTCAGGAAGTGCAAACCCACATCCACATTGCCACTTCCTCCAGAACCGGCCACATCAGATTCAATCTCTAATTCTTGCTCTAAAAACTCCTCGTCATAAGGCATTTTCTTCGCCTTATCTAAAAGATACATCATGCCAACTGCGTAATAAGACATATTTGAACCGGCTTGACCGGCATCTTGTAGAGCATCAACAGCTAACTCGCTGCCCTTTGCTGCTGCATCCAACGTCATCATAGCCGATGCAGTACCACGCTGGTCTTTGCCATCGACCATAGGTCGTCCAGTTAAGGCTTCAATAAGGGGGATATTCAAATTAATGCCTTTATCAGATGAATACGCCTCACTGAGCAGCTGTATAGCATCAGGATTGCCCTCAGAAGCCAACTTTTCCAGTATTTCCACCCCTCTGTCGGGGTCATCTGGAAACTCTATGTCTTCTATTTTTTCCGGCAGGTCTAGCAGGCCTTTCGCCAACTCCAACTGAGCTTCAGAAGAAGTGATGGCCGCTGCTTCTAACGACTTTAGGCTAGAAAATTTATTTTTCTCTTGAGGTGTCGATGGAGGGTTTTTCTTCTGCGCTACATCTACTTGAGGCTTCTCTGGCTCTGCACTGTTGGGTAACTCATCCTCTTTAACCGGCTCTATCTCTGAAGGAGGATCTTCCTTTTCTACATCCTTTTGTTTATTTTCGTCAGCCTCATCAACAGGCTGTTCCTGCAAGAACCAATCATTCTTCTTTTCTGCAGTTGCACGATATAACGCTTCGTCATTACCTTCGGCATAGCCCTCAAAATCAATGGATTCTATTTCTTTACAATCAAGCCACAAATAAGTTTTAACAATTCGAGAGAGCTTCTGCATATCCACACGGCTCTTTCGGTAACTGTCTTCCTCTGGCGCGTCTAGACGAACGTTTGTTTCAGGTTGGCATTTGTAATCACTAGAAACGCTAGCGGAAACATTATTAAAGCTGACCAACTCTTCAGATTCGGCAAAAAGGCTAAAGCAAAAGACGAGTAGCCCCAAAGCGGCGCGAGGAAAAGGTGCAACGAGATAAGTATTTCTAACAGCCATGAATGTTTTCAAAGCTACTCCATGTCAAAAATCTGGTATATGGGTAAAAACCTAGTCTATGGAAAAAAGAGACAGGGAAGATTAAAGGTCCGAGTCATTTTAGGCAAGGGCCACTTTGTTTCAGTAGAATTTTAGCTCGATTAGCACTTGGTAATTTAAGGCCAAAATAATCTAAGGCTGTCTTTTATAGGCTACTAGGAAGCTTCAAGAAATGGCCCATCCACACAGGGTCTACGGCCATCGGGAGCGGCGCAGGCACCACAAAGTCCGATGCCACACTTGGTCAAATAATCGATGGCACAAAAGTTTGACCATCTCGGCAGAATTCCCGCTGCACCTTAATAGCAGCATGAACCATCGGCCCTGGACCGCAGTTGTAAAAGACTAAATTATCTAATTCATCCTTCGACATCTCTTTCAAGCGGTCTTTCAGCAGCTCAGTGACAAATAGAAATGATAATTTATCTTAAGTATCACCGACCCCTTTTATTTATTTGATTTATAGTCGACATCGCCCTTCTTTCGCTTCAATTTGCAACTTTTCCTGTCTTTAGTGCTGATGCTGAGTCTGAAATCAGGTAAAATGTGCGCGTTTTTCCCGGTGAAACGGCAGGTTAGACCGCCACGATAATAGAGAGGTTTTGTGAGTAAAATGAGTTTATATACTGACTATTTAAAAGAAATTGAGCTTCGAGAGAAAGAGCTCGGCTTGCACCCCAAACCCATCGATAGCGCCGATCTGCTGGCCGAAATCATTGAGCAAATTAAAGACACTGCTCATGAACATCGTGCAGACTCGCTGAAGTTTTTTATCTACAACACCCTGCCAGGCACCACTAGTGCGGCTGGCGTGAAGGCTAAATTCCTCAAGCAAATCATTCTTGGCGAAGAATCCGTCAAAGAAATTACGCCTGTGTTTGCTTTCGAACTACTTTCACACATGAAGGGTGGCCCTTCTGTTGAAGTACTTCTCGACTTGGCTCTTGATGACAACCAAGACGTAGCAAAGCCTGCAGCAGACGTTTTAAAGACTCAGGTTTTCCTTTACGAAGCCGACACCGATCGCCTAGAAGCAGCATACAAAGCTGGCAACGAGCTTGTTAAAGATGTTCTTGAAAGCTACGCCGACGCTAAGTTCTTCACCCAACTACCCGACATCGATGAAGAAATTAAAGTTGTCACTTATATTGCCGGCGTGGGTGATATCTCTACTGACTTGCTTTCGCCAGGCGACCAAGCGCACTCGCGCTCTGACCGTGAGCTACATGGCCAGTGCATGATCACACCTGAAGCACAGCAAGAAATTCGCGACTTACAAGCACAGCACCCTGATAAGAAAATTATGCTTATCGCTGAGAAAGGCACCATGGGTGTTGGTTCTTCACGTATGTCTGGTGTGAACAACGTAGCTTTATGGGCGGGTAAGCAAGCAAGCCCATACATTCCATTTATAAACATCGCGCCTGTTGTTGCTGGCACCAATGGTATCGCACCCATCTTCTTAACAACTGTCGGTGTCACTGGCGGTATCGGTCTTGACCTTAAAAACTGGGTGAAGAAAGTTGATGCTGATGGTAATACAGTCGTTGACGAAAATGGCGATTCTGTACTTGAGGAAGCCTACTCTGTTGCGACGGGCACAGTGTTAACCATTAACTCCAAAGAGAAAAAGCTCTACAGCGACGGTCAAGAGTTGGCTGATGTATCTGACGCTTTTACGCCACAAAAAGTGGAGTTCATGAAAGCTGGTGGTTCTTATGCGGTTGTATTTGGTAAGAAACTTCAAACATTTGCAGCTGAAACTCTAGGTGTGGAGGCTCCTCAGGTTTACGCGCCATCTAAAGAGATTCTTGCTAAAGGCCAAGGGCTTACCGCTGTTGAAAAAATCTTTAACCGCAACGCGGTTGGTGTATCTACTAACGAATCACTGCTCACGGGTTCAAATGTACGCGTTAAGGTGAACATTGTTGGCTCACAGGACACCACTGGTCTGATGACTTCTCAAGAGCTTGAGTCTATGGCTGCTACCGTTATCTCTCCAAGCGTTGACGGTGCGTACCAATCTGGCTGTCACACTGCTTCCGTATGGGATAAAAAAGCACAGACCAACATTCCACGACTCATGAAGTTCATGAACGATTTCGGTCTGGTCACTGCACGTGACCCTGAAGGTGTGTACCACCCAATGACTGACGTTATCCATAAGGTGCTTAACGACATTACCGTAGACGATCGCGCCATTATTATCGGTGGTGACTCGCACACCCGTATGTCTAAAGGCGTTGCCTTTGGTGCTGACTCCGGTACCGTTGGATTAGCGCTAGCTACTGGTGAAGCGACGATGGTGATTCCAGAGTCGGTTAAAGTAACGTTCAAAGGTCACATGAAGAGCCATATGGACTTCCGCGACATCGTGCATGCAACACAATTGCAGATGCTAGAACAGTTCAGCGGCGACAATGTTTTCCAAGGCCGTGTTATTGAAGTTCACATCGGTACCTTGCTTGCTGACCAAGCTTTCACCTTCACTGACTGGACTGCAGAAATGAAAGCTAAGGCTTCCATCTGTATTTCTGAAGATGAAACCTTGATCGGATCATTGGAACTAGCTAAGAGCCGTATCCAGATTATGATCGACAAGGGCATGGACAACAAAGCGCAAACTCTTGCTGGTTTGATCAAGCTGGCTGACAAGCGTATCGAAGAAATCAAGTCTGGCGAAGTACCTGCTTTGGCACCTGACAACAACGCTAAGTACTTTGCAGAAGTTGTTGTTGATCTAGATACAATCGAAGAGCCGATGATCGCTGACCCCGACGTGAATAACGATGATATCTCTAAGCGTTATACTCACGATGTGATCCGCCCAGTGTCTTTCTACAACGACAAGCCAGTAGACTTAGGTTTCGTTGGTTCTTGTATGGTTCACAAAGGCGACATGCAAATCATCGCGCAGATGTTGCGAAACATTGAAAAGCAACAGGGCTCGGTAGAATTTAAAGCGCCTCTAGTTGTAGCTCCACCAACATACAACATTGTTGATGAGTTAAAAGCCGAAGGCGATTGGGATATTCTTGAGAAATATTCTGGCTTTGTGTTTGACGATGAAAATCCGAAAGGCGAAGCGCGTACTAAGTACGAGAATATTCTTTATCTAGAACGCCCAGGCTGTAACTTGTGTATGGGTAACCAAGAAAAAGCAGAGCCAGGCGATACCGTTATCGCTACGTCAACACGTCTGTTCCAAGGCCGTGTCGTTGGTGATACTGAAGGCAAGAAAGGCGAGTCCCTATTGGGTTCAACGCCTCTTGTTGTTCTTTCGACGGTTCTTGGTCGTTTCCCAACGGTCGAAGAGTATAAGAATGCTGTTGAAGGCATTAACCTTACTGACTTCGAACCACCTGCAGTCGAGCTGAGCACAGAGCCTTCCGCTGAGCCTATAAGGATTGTTGGCTGATCCCTAGACCTGTCAAATTGATTGAATTTGATCGAGAGCCCTCCCTATTAAAAATAGGGGGGGCTTTTTAATGGATCGCCTTTTATTTAAGTGTCACCTACCCCTTTTATTGCTTAACGTATACATAAGTTGATTTTTAACGATACAAAGATATGATCAAGGGAGCTTAGATTGTAGTTAATGGAATGAAAGAAAAACTAAAAGGAGCCTCGTTATGTCAGCCAAGAAAAAACTCTGTAAACCCCAACTCACAGTTTTATCTATAAAAAACCAACATCTATTTCTCATGCTCAAGGAGCAAGGGGCCAAAGTGTTATAGTGCCCGAGTCTTTATAATTAGCTGTTATATCTAAAGAGATTCTTATGAAGAAAAGTTTAATCACTGTCGCAGTTGTTGTCCTATTTTTGCTTATAGGCGCATACTTCTATTTTTCAGGCAAAGATTATTCTGTGCGTTTAACAGAGCCAGAAATACAAACCAAACTAGCTGAAAAATTACCACTAACTAAAACTTATCTCTTCATCTTTCAATTAACACTAAGCAATCCCAGAGTACAACTTGAGAATGGCTCTTCTTCTGTTAACGCGGGCTTAGATGTAGTTTTAAATATAACTGTTGGTGAAAATCCAAAACCACTAGGAGGTACGGTCGATGTGTCTGGTGGCATTAGATATGCTTCAGAAGATGGAGAGTTTTTCTTAACCAACCCCAAAATCGAAAACTTTGAAATACAAGGAATTAACCCAAAATACACGAATAAAGTAAATGCATCGATCACGAAATTTCTTACTGAGTACTACGAAAAAAATGCAATATATACACTCAACTATTCTGACAGCAAACAGGCTGCTGCTAGAATGGTATTGAAAGACGTCATTGTTGAAAATAAGGAATTGGTTATCACTCTTGGAATATAAATATAACAAGTGCATTAAGTCATTCACTTCGCTCATTGGGACGCTCCACTGCGTTACGCGCCCCTTATGCAAACGTTATACGCCCTCTTTTTCTTTCCCTTTTCCCCATTAAAGACAGGGTGAAGCCTCTAGAAATGGCCCATCGACACAAAGTCTACGACCATCCGGTGCGGCACAGGCACCACAAAGTCCTATGCCACATTTGGTCAGGTAATCAATGGCGCTGAAGATTTGATCGTCTCGGCAGAACTCACGCTGTACCTTAATCGCAGCATGGACCATGGGTTCTGGGCCACAGTTGTAGAACACCAGATTATCCAGTTCTTGCTGTGACATCTGTTCTAATCGCTCTTTCAGCAGCTCAGTGACAAAGCCTTGAAACCCTTCAGTGCCATCGTCGGTGGCCACATGTACATCGGCAATTTTTTTGCACTCTTCGAGGAAATACAAACGCTCACCACTGCGTGCACCGGTGAAAATCTCCGCGTTTTCAAAATCACGGGCAATTTGATACACCGCAGCCAGTCCGGTGCCACCACTGACGGTCATGATTTTAGCGCCGTCATGAGGGTTCACGGGAATACCGTGGGGCCCTCTCACATAGGCTTCGGTGCCAGGTTCCAATGCCATCAGTTCGTGGGTGAAGATACCCACATCAATGACAGCCAAAGAGAACGGATCATCGGTTAATGCTGAGAATGGCTTTTCACCCAACCCAGGAATCCATAAAAAGATAAATTCACCCGCCTGGACATTAACCTTGCGATCAAAGGTGAGAATGCAAATATCGTCGGTAATCCGCTCATTAGAAACCAATGAGACGGGACGAAACTGCATATCCACATCGTAACGAATAATAGTTTCGGCCTGATTTTTAGCGTATTCGATATCACGTTTCAGGGTTTGGAAATAGTCGCGCAATTCATCGGTTGTTAAACCGATAAGTGCGGACCCAACACCCACCACATCAGCACCGGCATTCACAAATGCACGCACATCATCGGCGCTGCTGACACCGCCACAACCAATAATGGGGCAATCCACGGCTTCAGCAATCTCACGCACACATTTTAGACCAATAGGCAGCACGCCCTTACCGGACATACCACCAGCACCATTGCTCAAAACTGGGTGGCCGTGGGCAGAGGTATAACCTGGGCCTACGGTGTTGATGGCACACAAGCCATCGGCACCCCCATCAACAGCCGCTTTGGCTATTTCTGCAATATTGTCTGTATTGGGTGTCAGTTTGGGAATGACGGGAATATCCACCACCGCTTTCACGGCTGCGGTAATTTCTTTCACTAATTCTGGATCCTGCCCCATGGCCATGCCATAACCTTTGGCGTGGGGGCATGACAAATTTAGTTCCAGGCCATCAGACACTGGCGCCATAATTTTTGCCACTTCAACAAACTCTTCCACACTGCCACCAAAGATGGAGGTCAGCAGAAAACGGTCATCAGGTACCTTCAATGTGGCCAGTTGCTCAGCCAGTTGCTTGGCGCCCGGGTTGGTTAATCCCACCGCATTGACGAAACAGCCTGGAGCATATTGGCTGATCACCGGCTCCCGATAACCGGGCCGAGGTTCAAGCCCAACACTTTTGGTGGTCAATACACCGACTTCGGGCATGGTGTCGAAAATATGCTGAATAATGGACGCCGCCGTTGTGACAATTCCAGAGGGAATGGTAAAGGGAGAACTTATTTTCTTACCGAAAAATTCATTATTGAGAAACTTGCTGCTGTTAAAGGGTGCGATTTTCGACATTGATAGCTTCTGGCCTGAAGGGTTGGCGGTGCGTTGTTTGTTGATACATCAGCTAGGGGTACCTAGCGATACCTAACGATGAATAGGATATAGGTGCGAAGGATAAACGCCCTGCGTATTGAAATCCACTCAGATTGATTGATGGCAATGCTTAAAATAGCCGATTGCCCACCCACCCCAAACAACTAGATTGGAATGAGCTGGCTTGAATGGCTCTGCTGGAATGACCTCCCTGAAATAACCTGACTGAAATAACCCGACAGGGGAAATCAACCCACAGTTGTCACTCTCTCACCATAGTGAAACAAACAATGCAGACCCGGTTCAATTTTTTGCCAGGTTTCATCGCGAGTCAGTGGTTGGGTGGCAATCACGGTCACCACATCGTTGGGGGTAGTTTCTTGCTGAAAGTCGATCACTACATCTTCATCAACCAATCGAGCTTTACCAAAAGGGGCTCGCCGAGTGATCCAATGAAGGTTGTTGCCGCAAAAAGCCAACACATAGGCACCATCACTGAGCAGCATATTGTAAATACCCAACTGTTTAAGCTCTCCGGCCAATTGCGCCACATAATCGAAAACCTCGGGCATATTTTCCGGCACAGAGGGATAACACTGGCTGAGTTTATTTAACAACCAGCAAAAGGCCCGCTCGCTATCTGTCTCACCGATCGGTGTGTAAAGCCCCGTTTCCAAGGCTTCATAATTTTCCAGCTGACCATTGTGTGCAAAAGTCCAATTTCGCCCCCATAGCTCCCGGGTAAATGGGTGCGTATTTTCAAGGCTAACAATACCGCGGTTAGCCTGGCGTATATGACTAACCACGGCACAACTTTTGATCGGGTAGTCGACCACCATTTTGGCAATTTTGGACTCACAAGAGGGCATCGGGTCTTTAAAAGATCGGCAGCCCTTACCCTCATAAAAGGTAATTCCCCAACCATCTGCATGGGGCCCTGTTTTACCCCCACGCTGTATCAGCCCGGTAAAACTAAAACAAATATCGGTGGGAACATTGGCACTCATACCAAGGAGTTCACACATACTTTTACCGCCTTTTATCTTCAGTAGTAATAGCAATTCCCATCATTACTCCAACAACTCTACCCCAATGACTCTATCCCAACGACGATGAATTGGCCGTCTGTTGTACTCTATAGCACTCTGTTGTCAGCAACCGGCGGGCCGGAATGAAAATGAAATTCACAGTCTGGCTGTTCAATCAACTGCTGCTCTTTCTCTCTAACCAGTTGAATTCTATCCGCTATAGATTTGCCCTCTGCCGCCTCTTTGGCCAGCGAAAGGTAATCCCGATAATGCCGACCTTCTGACCGCAGTAATGACAAATAAAACTGCTTTAATTCATCATCTAAATAAGGCGCCAACTTGGCAAAGCGTTCACAGGATCGGGCCTCAATAAAGGCACCCACAATCAGAGTATCCACCAACTTTGCCGGCTCATGAGTGCGCACCATTTTTCTCAGCCCTACAGCATAGCGGGACGCGCTGATATTTCGGTATGCTATGCCCCTTGCCTCCATAATGGCAATCACCTGCTCAAAGTGCCTCATTTCTTCCCGGGCTAACCGTGACATTTTATTCAATAGCTCAAAGCTATCTACGTACCGGTAAATCAGATTAAGCGCCGTACTTGCTGCTTTCTTTTCACAATTTGCATGATCAATCAGCAGAATATCTGGGTGTGCCAATGCCGTGGCTATCCACTCATCAGGCGTTTCACAGGGTAAAAAACCCTTAATTTCTTCTAATGCAGTAACTGCCACAAATTTTAATCCTTATTCCCATGACTGATGGCTAATAACTCAATCGACACCCACTAAATTCAAACCGTTCACTATTGTAGTATTTGGGGGTCATTAACACTATTGCTGCCTTACTATTACACCCTCTCTGGCACTGCAGATCACCGCTCTGGCCAGTAACTGCAGCTATAACCAATAGCAATATTATTACAACAAAAAAGCCTCGTCTTTACGGGACTTTTTTTACTTCTTTAAGTCATATTTTTCAGTGTAAAAACTTACTTACAAATAGGCTTATTTTTTAGGTTGCCTATTCTAATTGGCTATGACTAAATTGGCGGCTAATGTCTTAGTTGTAGAGTAGACTTACATATGCAATATCAATTATTTGATCTTTATCGCCAATCACTCTCCCCATTAACTGCCACTGTAGATTTAGCCCACGATATCGTCACAAACGATCGTTATCCTTTGTCAAAAACTCGCTATGGCAGAGTCCGAAAAGCAGTTCTGGAATCAACTAGTCGCCTGCTAAAACACTACCCAAAACAAGGGTTTGAATACGAACCCGTCGTTATTGATGACAAAGAATACCCTGTCAGTGAAACAGTAGTTTTAGAAAAACCCTTTTGTAACTTATTACGTTTTCGCCGTGAAGGTCTTCCTGCCGATGCCCCCAAACTGCTCTGTATAGCAGCGCTATCCGGCCATCATGCCACTCTGGCACGGGAAACTTTTAGAGAATTTCTCCCAGACCACGAAGTTTATGTAACAGATTGGCTCGATGCCCGTGATGTTCCCCTCTCTGAAGGGAAATTTGGTTTCGAAGATTACACCAGCTATCTCATCGATTTTATGGAGCACCTTGGCCCCAACAATCATGTGTTTGCTATATGCCAAGCCGCCGTACCAGCACTTACTGCTATCAGTCACATGTCACGTGAAAATGATGTCTGTCGCCCAAAGACCCTAACCATGCTGGCAGGCCCTATTGATATTCGAGTAAATCCCAACGCATTCACCAAAAAAGTTCTCAAAATTTCTGCAAAAATGCTTGAGCGTATTGCCATTCATAAGGTTCCTTCTCGCTACAAAGGTGCCGGCCGTAAGGTCTACCCTGGCATGATGCAACTGGGTGGTTTTATGTCCATGAACATAAAATCTCATATGGAAAAGCATGCACAGTTCTTTAAAGACATCATTAAAGGCAGCGCGGATGATGCCGACAAGCACCGAGACTTCTACGATGAATACATGGCGGTTCTGGATATGGATGCGGACTTTTATCTTGAAACCATGGATCGTATCTTCCTTGATCAACATCTGCCAAAAGGCCTGATGCAGTTCCAGGGGAAAGCTGTCAACTGTAGTGATATTACTGATGTTGCCATCCTTACCATTGAAGGTGAAAAAGATGACATGATCAGCCTGGGGCAAACGGAAGCCGCACTAAACATGTGTGACAACCTCCCCAAAAAACTGAAAAAACACTATGTACAGAAAGGTGTTGGGCACTACGGTATCTTTAATGGCAGCAAATACCGTAAAGGTGTTGCTCCGAAGATTAAAGGCTGGATTAAAAAGCATCAAGATTAAGCTGTTCGGCACTTATAACGAACAACTTTAAATAAGCAGTAACCAAAAGGCCGACACTTGTCGGCCTTTTTATTTACATTTAAATTTGTGTCTATCCGTCCATCCCGCTCTCTGCTTTCAACTCTCGCGTCGCTGCTTTTCCTTAAATGCTAGCTTTTCCCTCTTTCGGCTTAACACCTTCATTTTCATTGAAGAACCTATGTGATCTTCCCCTCGTTCCTTAGCTAAATTCATTTGCCTTTCTCGTGCAGCGTAACGCTTTATCTGCTCATCACTATGCTTACCATAGCAACGATGACAGCTAACCCCTTTTTGGTAGTTTGCGTGCTGTTTATCTTCTTCTGTAATTGGCAAACGACAGGCATGGCACTGATCATAGCCACCTTGTTCAAGCCTATGATTCACAGTGACTCGATTATCGAAAACAAAGCATTCACCTTGCCACATTGATTTGTCCTCGGGCACCTGCTCAAGATAATTGAGGATACCCCCTTTCAAATGAAAGACCTCCTCAAACCCCTGTTGTTTTAAGTAAGCAGTGGACTTCTCACAACGAATGCCACCGGTACAAAACATCGCCACTTTTTTCTGCTTTTTTGGATCCAGCTCTTTGCTCACATAATCGGGAAACTCACGAAATGTTGTTGTGTCAGGGTTGACCGCATGTTCAAACGTCCCAATTTCAACTTCATAATCATTCCGGGTATCTAGCAACAATACATCAGGATCGCTAATGAGATCATTCCAATCATTGGGGTCAACATAAGTGCCTACTATGTCATTCGGGTCAATGCCTCCCACGCCCATTGTCACGATTTCTTTTTTTAGCTTTACCTTGGTTCGGTAGAAAGGATTGTCTTTTACATAGGATTCTTTGACTTCCAGGCCTAAAAAACGCTCGTCTTTTTCCAACCAGCCAATAACAGAATCAACGCCCTGCCTGGAACCTGCAATCGTGCCATTAATACCTTCAGCAGCAAGTAGCAAAGTGCCCTTCACACCCGTTTCCACCATAAGGTTCTGAAGAGGTTCTCGAAACGATTCAAAATCAGGGAGCTTTGCAAAACGATAAAGCGCAGCAACCACTACACTAGAGGGAGATTCAGTCATGTATTTTTCTCATTGCAACCGGAACGTTAAACCGGGCAAATTGTAGGACATTGTGTCGAAAGCAGTCTATTTAGGGGCTTATCTGGGGTAGGCCCCACCAGGGAAGCTATTTTAGGGAAATGCACCCCCGCACTCAAGAAAACCTGCTACATAGATGCCCGACATCTGTGTAGAATTGCCACCTATTTTATTTCTGGTATAGAACTATGACAGAGTTACTGTCACCCGCAGGATCACTTAAAAATATGCGCTACGCATTTGCCTATGGTGCAGATGCTGTTTATGCGGGGCAACCACGCTACAGCCTGCGTGTGCGCAATAATGAATTTAACCACCTGGATGTGATGGCCGGAGCTATTGCCGAGGCCCACGCCCAAAACAAGCAGTTCTATATCGCCAGTAATATTTCACCTCACAACGATAAAATCAGAAGCTACATCCGCGATATGGAAGAAGTCATCGAGATGCAGCCTGATGCACTGATTATGTCTGACCCTGGCCTAATCATGATGGTGAGAGAGAAATGGCCAGAAATGCCTATTCATCTATCTGTACAGGCCAATGCGACTAACTATGCCACTGTTAAGTTTTGGCACAGCCAGGGTATTGTTCGCACTATCTTGTCCCGTGAACTTGGCCTAGATGAGATCGAAGAAATTCGTCAACAATGTCCAGAAATGGAGCTGGAAGTTTTTGTCCACGGCGCTCTTTGTATCGCCTATTCCGGCCGCTGCCTGCTATCTGGCTACATGAACCACAGGGATTCAAATCAAGGTGCTTGCACCAATGCCTGTCGCTGGAAATACAACACTGAAGAAGGCAAAGAAACTGAAACGGGTGATATTATTCCGACTAAGACCTGGGATCCTACAGAACAGAAAGAACAAGAAGAAACACCCATCATGCTGCTGGAAGAACAGGGCCGCCCGGGCGAATTAATGCCAGCCTTTGAAGATGAGCACGGCACCTACATTATGAACTCCAAGGACTTGCGTGCAGTACAGCATGTAGAGCGATTAATAAAAATGGGGGTTCAATCATTAAAAATTGAAGGCCGGACAAAGTCCCACTACTACACCGCCCGTACAGCCCAGGTATACCGACGTGCCATTGATAATGCGCAAGCAGGTAAACCCTTCGATATGAGCATGATGGCTGAACTAGATCACCTGGCGAACAGGGGCTACACCGAAGGCTTTTATCGTCGCCATGTACCCCAGGAATACCAGAACTATGAACATGGTGCTTCCACTAACCCCAACCAGCAGTTTGTAGGAGAAGTTAGTGCCGTAGAGGCAGATAAAGGATGGCTCACCGTTGAGGTTAAAAACCGCTTTGAAAATGGCGACATGCTGGAGCTCATCACCCCCACTGGCAACATGGTTTTTAATCTGGAAACCCTAGAAAATTTGGATGGTGAGAAAATGGAAGCAGCCCCTGGCTCTGGTCACATAGTTCGGATTCCTATACCAAGCACTACACCTCATGAAATTGCACTACCAGAAGATGGTGGGTATGCCATGCTGATGAGATATATGTAAGAGCACCGCTGAAAATACACGTCTAGAAACAACGATATTTAAGGTAATCTAATGGCAAGAATAGCAGTACTTCTGGCCGTCGCCATTCTCGGCTACCTGCTTTGGCGGGAGTTAAAAAAATGCCCACCCGCAAGACGGCGACAACTAATATTGCGTAGCGGACTTTTTGGCGTGGTTGGCATTATTTTAATCTTGGCAGCAACTGGTCGAGTGCATTGGATCATGGCTGCCGCTGCCGCAGCACTTCCCTTTATTAAGGTTTTGTTTGGCTTGCTGCTACGTGTCCTCCCTTTCCTACAGGCCTGGAAAAAACATCGCCAAACTGGCCAGGGGCACTCTAAGCAGGGACATTCGAGTCAAGGACCGTCCAACCAAGAGAACGCCTCAACAGCCCAAAGTGGTTCAGAAATAACTGAAGACGAAGCTTGGCTTCTATTAGGGCTTGAATCCAACGCCAGCCGTGAGGAAATTATTCAAGCACACAAGCGTCTGATACAAAAAGTACATCCTGACAGAGGGGGTAATGATTATTTAGCGGCAAAACTTAATGCTGCTAGAGATTTACTGCTTGGCAAAGAGCGCTAATCTATAGTGTTATGCCCCTAATCAGCACCAAATGAATATACCGCCCCAGCCATAAATAAGGTTCCCGCTGGGAATACCTTAATTCCATTTCAATAATATCTTCCGGAACCTCATTACCACCCCGCGGTGTGGTTACATAATCATGAAACACTCTTATACCGCTCTGAGCTTCCACCTGTAAGTTAATCTCACAAACCCAAACTTGTATCTGCTCAGGATAAAGGGGATTACCAGGGGTTAAACTCCCAGAATCAGGCACAAATTGCTTTCGCTTTAATATATTAAAGTTGCCCCGAATTAAATTGCGATATTCCAAAGAATGGCGGTTGTAATAGGTAAATGAAAGCACACCAAATTCAGTAAGAAAGCTTTTTAGCTGAGGCAGTAATGGCACTGGATCTGCCAACCATTCAATAACCGCATGACATAAGACCAAATCAAATGTGCCGTCTAACTGTTCTGTCAGTTCCTGAAGTGGGCAGTGATGCCATTCTATTTTCTCAGCCACCCCTTCCTTCTCAGCCGACGCTTTAGCAATGGCCAGCATTTCTACTGAAATATCATTAACAACAACCAGATGCCCCAATTTTGCCAAACGAATCGCCAGCTGCCCCAAACCAGTACCTACATCCAAAATTCTAAGAGATTTCTCTCCATGTATTTGGGGAATTTGTTGCTCCAAATCACGCCATAATATGGCCAGGCGAATATCACCTTTCAAGCCCCCATATACATTTTTCTGGAATCGTTCAGCCAAATCATCAAAATTCTTGTCTTTAATCATAAACAAACACTTTCTTCATAAATCTTCCAACCTATCGCATTGAAATATCTAGCAAAATAATTTCTTCAACAACAATTTAGGCTACAACTACTGCCGAACTACAGTCTATTAGAAACGTCACCCAACAAGCATATATTTATGCTTATTCATCAGACTGTTAGCGTTATTTAAACCCTATCCATAAGCAATTCCCTCGACAAGACAAGGAGGATTCATTAAGCCAAAAAATCTTGTTTTGGCATAAAACCTATGGTAAAAAACGTTCTCTAAAATTGATCCAGATTCAGACATGACACAATAAAACAACGTATAAAGTCTCAAAATATTTAAAACTAACTAATACGCTAAAGGTATCTACACTTACCTAAAACTATATACATGTGACTAGCAATAATGAGGAAAATAATATGTCAAGTTGTATTGAAATAAAGAAGACTGATGGTAGGTTAAATTTTACACTTAAGGGTAGTAATGGGGAGACTCTATTCTCCAGCTGTAAACCCTACATATCCAAAGGCTCTATAGGTCAAGATATTGATCTTGTACAACATAACTGCCAATACGATGCACTCTACGACAGACAAGTATCTGACAGTGGCCAACATTTTTTCAATCTGCAATCACCAGATCACAAGGTCTTAGCAATTAGCCCAATGTTTGATTCTACAGAAAACCTCGAGGCTGCCATTGCTTCTTCAAGGTCTGAAGGTGTAAGCGCAGCAATTGAAAACGCTGCCTAAAACATTATTATTCTGTAACGAATAAAGACGTATGCCTGCCCTGTATAACAGCGCAGGCATTTTTATATCTACTCCCAACAAATATTAAAACTATCTATCTAACCAGTAGCCTATCTGGCATTTTCTAATAACAAATGTCTAATGTACTATTAAACCAAAGCTTGCATCTATCCCTTATCAAAGACTAAAATCGCGCCGACAATACGCATGCGCTTATTGTTAACCACCATACGCCCCGGTGGCACAGCTGGATAGCGCGGCCCCCTCCTAAGGGGCAGGTCAGAGGTTCGAATCCTCTCCGGGGCGCCACTTCTTACTAGTAAACCCTATGAATTTAATACTTCTAGAAGACTCTGATTTTATCTCCGAGCATCAAGTGGCATTGACAGGCCGCCGCCTAAAACACCTTATGGAAGTTCAAAAAATAAGTACAGGTGATACAGTAAAGGCTGGTCAAATCGATGGTAAAATGGGTACCGCCAAAGTCCTCAATATGATGCCCAAAACCGTAACGTTAAATGTAAACTTAACTGAACAACCACCTGTAGTACTGCCACTAACTTTAATCTTGGCACTACCCCGCCCTAAAATGCTTCGGCGTATTTTTCAGACCATCGCAACAATGGGTGTTAAACGCCTGTATTTAATTAATACCTGGCGTGTAGAAAAGAGTTATTGGCAAACGCCCTGGCTGAGTGATGCTGCTATCCGGGAACAATTAATTTTAGGGTTAGAGCAAGGTTCTGACACTGTATTGCCCGAGATCATCATTAAAAAGCGTTTTAAGCCCTTTGTTGAGGACGAACTACCCAATATCATTTCTAACACTAAAGCTCTTGTTGCCCACCCCACAGGCACTGCTCCATGTCCAATGGCTCTGAACCAACAAACCACATTGGCTGTTGGCCCTGAAGGTGGGTTTATTGACTACGAGGTAACCAAGTTGGTAGAGTCCGGATTTCAATCAATCACATTGGGAAATCGCATTTTACGGGTAGAAACAGCCATCCCTGTATTACTATCAAAGCTTTTTTCATAAACTCAAATCATACAATTCACCAGAGCGGTAATAAACGAGCCATCTATACATCTTATGGAACACTAAGGTATATTTCGATGTTTATCAGTTTGGAGCGAGCGTTCTCAAATAAAAATTTCTGAAAATATAAATGCTTCACTTAATAGAGATCAGTACCCATGAAATTCTATGACTGTGCTATTGCCCCTAACCCTAGACGTGCCAGAATATTTATCGCCGAAAAAGGGCTCGACATACCAAAAGTCGAAATAGATATTGTCGGCGGAGAAAACCTGACAGATAAATTCCTTTCAGTTAATCCCCGAGGGTTATTGCCTGTTTTAGAACTGGATGATGGCACCCGATTTGATGAAACCATGGCTATCTGTAAGTATTTAGAAGACATGTATCCAGAACCCCCGCTACTAGGTACTACTCCAGTTGAACGCGCGGAAATAGAGTGTTTACAGCGTAAAATGGAATTCGATGGAATGATTGCCACCTCTGAAGCATTCCGTAATGACCCAAAGAATGAAAGCTTTTACTACCGCAGCCTACCTGGCCTAAAAAATCCGGCCGTTGATGCTTTGGCAGAGCGTGGACGCAATACCCTGGCGCTATTCTATCACTGGCTTGAAAAACACCTAACAGACTCAAAATTCATTACTGGCGACCGTTTTACCATGGTTGATATCACAGCACTCTGCGCTGTAGATTTTGCCAAATGGGTACCCCTAGAAATTCCAAAAAAAAACACCAACTCACTGCGTTGGTATGAAGAGGTTTCATCAAGGCCTAGCGCCCAGGCTTAGGTATTTGTAAAGAGGACTATTAAAAACTTGCCCAACGTAGAGGATAATCCCTTGCCCAAAAGACTCGATTGCATTTTGTCGGATCAAGGGGTTTCACCAAGCAACCCTCGAACAGGATAAATAAAAAACCCGATACAAGGTCGGGTTTTTTATTTATAGAGTGGTGGCAGTCTTAAGCTGAACTGTCTTAATCTGAAGAGAGAAATTACCCTACTTTCAAGTTACCTACAGGGAAAATCATATCTTTCTTTCTATTCGACCATTTTCTGACGGCCTATCAACTAAAGCCTCATATTACCCAGCCTAATAACAGGGAAACTAATTTCTCTATTATATCTTTACTTATGACTCACTTATTTGCTTTCCCCCTTTTTTGACCTAACTTTAGCAGGCATTTCAGCTAACGCTATAGACTGATCAGCTGTCAGAACTCTCCATATTTTGGACAGCAAACCTGTCAATGAAATAGTCCAGGCTATGAGTGCAATTAAAATCATTATCTGGGATATCCAAATCATGGGCGGGAATTGTGCAATGTGGCCAATGCGTTCACTAGCTACTGTATACATACCTAGGGGGAAAACCATACTCCAGGCTATAGGCTCATAAGCTAAGGGCTCCTTATGCACAACGTGCTTCCATATACCAAACAATGCCAACAGCGGAATCAACCAAGTGGCCCATGACCAGACCATGAGAGTAATGCCGTCGATAAAGGGCTTCTGATTTGTCAGGAAAAGCAACAGATCCTGACTCTCCAACAGACTAGTTCCTCCGTTGGCACTTATGGCAGCTGCACCCATAACAACCCACAGTAAAGGTGACAGATCCTGGGGTTTTAGCGACAGGAAAAATATTCTGTAACAAAAAAGGGTGACAAATATTCCATACAGGACAAGACCTAACCCCCATAGCAAATGCACTTCCATCATCATGTAATGCATATATTCACCAAAAGAAGGCGCAATAGTTATACCCAGAAGCACCAGTGACTGTGTACCAACAATAGTGATAAGCCACCCGCCGTGCATGATATTAACATTCTGCTCGTGGCTCATAAAAGTCAGAACACTGAAAGCCAGATATAACAAAAGACACCAGCAGGTAAAGGCGATAAACCAACAGACAACGGCAAGGGTGGTAAATCCATAGCTATGCAAGAGAATGCCAACAATGTCTGTTGCAGCAACTAGCGTAAAATAGGAGAAAACCATTCTGGGACTGGTCAGATCAATAAATACTGCCTTGTAGAAGCCAATGGCCCGGGCAATACAGAGCAGTAACAAGATCACCCACGCAATGATTGCAATAATACTGAAAACAAAAGAAAGCCCACTAAACCCCTGTGCCTCAAGAGCGACACTAATAATTCCAGTAGCCATAACAAAAGCAAAATTTCCAGGATGCAGCGACTCAAGTGCGTTATACATAATATTCTTACGGGCTTGATGAAAAAAAGACAGCTTATAGTAAAACTCTACCCACGTGACAGAAAAACACCTTGCGTTACCAATAGCTATCTACCGGCAGTAACAGAGGAATTGGCAGGTTAACTTTGTCAAACTGTGGCTATAAAATTTCTAATTTACCGGCAGTAAAACACCTAACTCTTTTGTTGAGTCCAGCAGATCGCTTGTAACGTACTTAAAAGAATTTTACCGAGCTACCACAGAGACATGAAAATCTGGCTGAAGCCGGGCTTTTTGTTTATGGCGGTGGTGGCAGTCTTCTGCGAACCTGTCTCTGTAACAACAAGGTAATATTTCCCAGATAACCCTAATTCACAGGGAAACATCCACTTTTATCTAGATTTAGGCCCCCTACCCGTGCTACAGCCCGGTGCTTACGGAACCTAAACCCTAAGTTCCCCAAATCAATAACAGGGAATTAATCATCCCTGTTTATAGAGTTAGCAGGGATGATCACAGGGCTTGCCAAATATCGGAAACTCCCAAACCACGCTAGCACAATTTCTCCTCGCTAAACCCAGTTGAGCACTAACAAGCCAGTAGAAAAATATTTCTAAAGAATACTATTCTACTACTCCCTTTTTATTCATATCTGGGGCAAGATTGATGTCAATAATCGACCTACTTACCCACAACTCGCTTAACGAAGTGTCCGAAATTGGTGGGGCGGATCACTAATTTGTTATAGCCTGAAGTTACACTACCTGGCTGAGGGGAAATCCGGTGCTCTTTTTTCACGGATAGCGGCTACACCTTCCTTAGCATCATCGCCTAGAAAGTTAAGCATCTCTTCCCGCAATGAGCTTTCAAAAATAGGGGAAGCCATCAGCATCCAACCATTAAGTGCCTTTTTTGTTCCTTTAATAGCAACCTGGCTTCCATTTGCCAACTTATCGGCAACTACAAAAGCTTTAGCCATTAACTCATCATGTGGTACACATAAGCTGACCATCCCCATACTCTCAGCCTCTTCCGCATTAATAAAATCAGCGGTCATCAAATAATATTTGGCCTTAGCCATACCACATAATAATGGCCATATAATGGCAGCGTGATCCCCCGCTGAAACACCCAACTTGACGTGGCCATCAGTAAATCGACCATTTTCTTCTGAGATAATACTAATATCTGCAAGCAGGGCAGCAACTAATCCTGCACCTACAGCAACACCATTAATAGCAGAGATAATCGGCTTACTACAATTTAAAATGTTATAAACAAGATCTGCTGCTTCTTTTTTAACATTTTCAATACTTGAGGGGTTTCCTGTCATTTCACTCACCCATTCAAGATCTCCCCCGGCAGAAAAAGCACGGTCTCCCGCTCCAGTAATAACGATAACTTTAGTTTTTTTGTCCTCATCAACCACGCCCCATATTTTAGTTAACTCCCAATGTAAACGGGCGTTCGTTGCATTCATCACATCTGGGCGATTAATGGTAATTAATAAAATTCCATTATCTTTATGCTCAAACAACAAGTGTTGAAAATCAGCATAGTTCATAAATATTTCTCCCATTCACTTATCTATTTAATAAAGCCTTTTTCAATACTTAATTGTCGCTGTTTTCTACCAGCTAAAATATTTAATGCTAAACCGGGTCCCAACAAAAAACATCTGAGGACCTATCCAAAGGGTAGAAGCTGCCCTTAAGTGCAGGAATGGCATGATCTGCAATAGTCTTTGGTGTCCAGCCTTCTGAGCGATGTGATGAGCGCGCTGGTCGTGGTTGAGACATCAGGAATATTTCATTATTACGGACAGCAAAGATTTGCCCCGTAACCTCACTTGCTGAATCACTGGCAAGATAAACGGCCATCGGTGCTACTTTTTCTGGGGTCATCTCTTTTAACTTATCAACTCGCTGTTTCTGCTCTGGCGTATCAACGGGTATAGATCCAATCATTCGGCTCCATGCAAATGGAGAAATACAGTTAGAACGCACATTATAGCGAGCCATATCCAATGCAATACTTTTTGACAGCGCAGCAATTCCCAATTTGGCGGCAGAATAGTTTGCCTGACCATAATTACCGATCAAACCTGAGGTTGATGTCATAAAAACAAAGCTACCACTTTCCTGTTGTCGAAAATACTGGGCTGCAACATGCGCAGTATTGAAACTTCCGTTTAAATGAACATTGATAACTGAATGCCAGTCGTCTGGTGTCATCTTATGGAAAATTTTATCCCGCAGGATACCCGCATTGTTTACCACAGTATCAATTCTGCCAAAGTTATCAATTGCTGCTTGTATCATTGCTTCAGCACCAGATAACTCAGAGACACTATCTGCGTTCAAAACAGCTTCACCTCCAGCGGAGCATATCTTATCTACAACCTCCTGGGCCGGGCTTATATCATTACCCTCTCCACCAATACTGGCCCCCAGGTCATTTACAACAACCTTTGCACCTTCCTGTGCCATCATTAAAGCTATTGCCCTGCCTATCCCCCGGCCAGCTCCCGTTACCAGTACAACCTTACCGTTCATTATCACTTGCTTTTCTCCTAACGCTTATACGTCTTAAACCCGCAATGCATTTCCCGGGTATATTTACCCTGAATAAGTAATTTTTTTGATAGTGAGTAATCGGCTATTACTTCAGCTGCCTTTATTGAAGCCAATAAAAAACTGTTTTATTAAAAAGAAAATTCCTGCTGCTAAATAGATAAGTTTTATCCACCCACGTCAGTGTGACTTAACTCTAATATGATTTCGGCATACCTAAAACATGCTGCCCGATATAGCTTAAAATCATATTGGTTGATATTGGTGCAATAAGATAAAGCCTTGCTTCACGCCATTTACGTTCAATATCATATTCTCGGGCAAAGGCAAAACCTCCATGTGTTTGCATACAAACTTCACCTGCATTCCAGGCGGCTTCTGCACATAACATCTTTGCTATGTTAGCTTCTGCACCACAAGGCTCCCCCGCGTCAAAAAGCGCGGCGGCTTTTCTTGCCATCAATTCTGCTGCTTCAGTTTCTGCATAAGCTCTGGCAATTGGAAATTGAACCCCCTGGTTTTTACCTATTGCTCCA
>Ga0209345_10001819_pt1 | contig 24701 bp, 22 predicted proteins | sample Cruoilmetagenom7_FD_187294 | JGI IMG/M metagenome (GOLD analysis project Ga0209345, IMG submission 187294) | Oil polluted marine microbial communities from Coal Oil Point, Santa Barbara, California, USA - Sample 7 (SPAdes) (version 2) | ecosystem: Environmental > Aquatic > Marine > Oil seeps ...
TGGAAAACTACTTCTTGCCCGGTGATCTCGAAACCCAGATCGAGGCGTTCGTCGAGCATTACAATCACCAGCGATACCACGAAAGCCTGAGCAATGTGACGCCCGCAGACGCCTACTTCGGCAGGGCAACCGCTATCATCCAACAGAGAGCAAGGATAAAATGAAAGGCACTCGAACATCGGCGCTTGCAACACCGCAAACTCACCGCCTAGAATAAACAAACCAGATGAGGTCAAGCACTCGCTAAGCAAACCCTCAGCGTGTCTCAATTTATCTGGCGGCAAACACTCCCATTTTTTACCTTTGCAAAATAGGCTGATAGCCAGATCATCAGCTCCGCGATAGAAATTCGTTCCGAAAACATAATCCCCACACGAAGACTTTTTTGCCACCTGACCGTGCCGGTTATATCACCCAATTCTGGAATCGAGAGAATTGTTTCGCTTCCTAATTCAAACAAATTCCGGGTCATGATACAGATTCCGGCAGGTGAGATGTTACATATTTCAGCAGCCTCCCATTTTGAGGCGACGCTCAAATTTATTGCTTGCTTCATTTGAACACGGGGTAGCCGAGAAGACCTGCCATTCTTGTGGATCGTTAAATTGGTCAGCAATTCATTAACGTTAATCGCTTTTTTGAATTGAATGCCCGCCAAAGAGCCCTTTCGCCAACGGATGCTGCCGACAAGTTCCACCTCATCGGTTAGAGTGATTGAAACTGTGCGATCTATTTCAAAACTGGGATGTATCTCGACCATGATACCGATACTTGAAATATTCTTGATCAAACCCCACCCTTCCGCTTGGCTCGACCCCACTTTGGAAAGGCGAATTATGGCGATCTGGCGATTGCTCATACGGCGATCAAAGGCCTGAAACTCAGGGCTTTCAATATTGCCAACCATTTACTTTATCCTCATTCTGCATGAACCAGAAAAATATGCTTCACGGCTATTTGCAGGCATCAACATGCCAAGCTGGACGACTCAAATATGAGCACCATCCTCTACAAATCCACCCCGGTCAGGGTTCAGAATATAATCTGATGCCTGACCCATTGCTTGAAAACTCGAGCGTATCGTCAGCGCTGAAAGACCCAAAACTCGAAATTAGGGCCGCTATCATTTTTAATGATGGCAACTGGGCCGGACAAATGACGCTTCTGGATAGATTGTGAGTTACTCGGCGGGCAAGAAAGTATATTATAGGACATTCTTGTGCGCTCCTTCTTCAATGTAATTCAATGAGGTAGAGTTTGCACAGACCAGTTCCAGCTGAGTCTACATCCCTATCTAATAATACGATGCAATCGAGGGTAGATACAGTCCTGTCGAAAACTAAAATTGAACTGCCGCCATTACTCTTGGCACTTGTCAGTTCATCGCCATGTTTCGGAACCTTCAGTTCAAACGGCCTAACAATCTTTGCACTTCCGCGTGCTCCGCGATTGAAAATCGCGCTGCTTTTATCAACCGCACCAGCAGCTTGGCTGCCAAAGAAAAGTGCTCCGAGAACAACAAGCAAGTGAGCAATATTCGAATATCCACTCCTTTGCTTTCCTCCTAATTCTGGTATGCGGATACGTGTTTGAAGTCCTTGCATAATCGATGTGCCTCAATTGCGTTCAATTTGCCTCCGCCAATTGGAGCGATGAAAATCCGACGATGATGAGGTGGAGGGAGTAAATGCGTGCCCCCACCCCGAAGTCGAAAACGATACAGACAAAAATACCCCCTCACAGTTAGAACGCTATGATTCTAGAGGACATTCACCACAGTTGGATCTTTCATGCGTTTTTGGCCAGGTGGTTTTGCAAGGAATTGTCGGGAATGTGCAGTTAGACACGGGGACAGACACCCTAACGATATATTACCTTGCCTTAAATATTTGTTTTTATTTAATTTAACTGGCTAGCGCTGCTTATGCTTTATCACACGTTAACCGTTTCTTAAGTGAATTTGAAAGCTAGTAAGCTAGAATTTACTTTATTTTATGGAAACTGCCGTGGGATTTCAGCGATATTGTCCGTTATCAGATAATTTCAGCCAGCTGGCTGTAAGTTCTATTGGGGCGCCATACACCATTCTCAAGCAGGCTGTTTTAGATGCGCCACAGACAACTTGATTGTTTTGCATCGAGTGGAAGGCGAACGGCCGAAGGACTCAATTGCGACGGGGTTTTAATAGCATCAGCGTAACCGCTATTTCCCGTCATCCTCTTTACGGTCCCGCCATTCATTCTGCTGCTACATTCCCGGCAGCGCCATCATCACCAAACAATCCGGGGCCGTCATCGGCCACTTCTTCATTGGCGGCATCGCTGGCCTTGGCTTTCTTACGATTGTCAAAACTGGACCACACGTCCTGCCAATTGCCCTTGGTGGCGCCCTTGGAATATTCCGTCGCGCGGGTTTCGAAGAAATTGGCATGTTCCACCCCGTTCAACAAAGGGGTCAGCCATGGCAGCGGGTGATCTTCCACCATATAAATGGCCGGCAGGCCCAATTGGCTAAGCCGCCAATCCGCAATGTAGCGGATGTACCGTTTGATTTCCTTTGGCGTCATGCCTGCCACCGGGCCTTCTTCAAACGCCAGATCGATGAAGGCATCTTCCAGCCGAACCGTTTTCTGGCAGGCATCCATAATGTCTTCCTTGACCGATTTGGTCAGGCAATCGCGTTCTTGGGTGAAGGCGTGGAACAAACGGGTGATGCCTTCACAATGCAGACTTTCATCACGCACAGACCAGCTGACAATTTGGCCCATGCCTTTCATTTTGTTGAAGCGCGGAAAATTCATCAACATGGCAAAGCTGGCGAATAATTGCAGCCCTTCGGTGAAACCGCCGAACATCGCCAGTGTGCGGGCAATATCCTCGTCATTTTCAACGCCGAATTCCTGCAAATAATCATGCTTGGCCTTCATCTCCTCATACTCAAGGAACATGCCATATTCACTTTCGGGCATGCCGATCGTGTCAAGAAGGTGGGAATAGGCTGCGATATGGACCGTTTCCATGTTGGAAAAGGCGGCCAGCATCATTTTTACTTCGGTTGGTTTGAACACGCGCGCATATTTTTCATGGTAGCAATCCTGCACCTCGACATCCGCTTGAGTAAAGAAGCGAAAGATCTGGGTAAGCAGATTGCGTTCATGGTCCGAAATGTTCTGCGCCCAGTCGCGGCAATCTTCCCCCAAGGGCACTTCTTCGGGCATCCAATGGATTTGCTGCTGCCGTTTCCAAAAGTCATACGCCCAAGGATATTCGAAGGGCTTGTAGGTCTTACGGGATTCGGTCAACGACATGTAGTAGCTCCAGCCTGAATTGCGCGAGAATGCATCCTACAGATTTGCAGCCGAATGCGAAGGCAAGATTTGTCGATTGGGCGGGGATAAGAAGTTTAAAAATTGCCTTGCCCGCCCAGCTATAGTGGGCGAATCGCAGCAATGCTGCGGGCAAGCTGTGTATATAATTTTTTAGAACCATCCCCCTTTGCGCCCCGCCTTTTCAGATCGCTTCCCCATGCCCGCATTCATCCGCAGGCTGAAACGGCAAAAAAGGCTGGCAGCTACCATGGTATCGGCGCGCAAAACCCCCAGTTTTGCAATTGCATTGCAATATCAAGAGACGCCCTTCAAGGCAGTGAGGGAATACTGCTTAATGCAACCAATGGCGCTGGCGCGCCTCAGCTGCGTTTCTTCGAGCCGAAAAATGACCCGCCGCCCAGAACCGTTATGCCAAGGAAAAAGCCAAAATCATACCAGCCGCCCCGATTGGGCACTGCATAAACTGCAATATCGGAATCGAACACCGACCCGATGAAGGCAAATGGGAAAACAAAACCGTGCCACAAACCCCACCAAAACCCCGGTGCGGGCGCGGAATGTTCAACCCCAGCAGGAATTTGGTCCGCGCAAGAAGAAAGGAGGATGAGGAGCGCCCCCATCAAAATAATTTGCCCTGTTTGCCGCATCCGAATTGCTCCTCAAATGATGGCGGGTTTTCAGACCAAACCGCTAGGGTCTAAACCGGCCTGATTTCCTCTTTCGCGCAGCAGACCCCAAGGGGCCCAATCCCTCGCATCAGGCGGGGCTGCACATAAACGCCGGTTTCATTTTCGGCTGCTTCTGCACCCGCCTAAAACTGGGGCGCGCAGGGCAAATTGATACGCCCTATTGGCAGCTTAGGCATTCCTCATAATCCGTCTGGCCTACACTCGCGCTCAATTCGATCTTGGCCAGTTCGGCTGTATTATCCGCCTCCACACCGCCGGCAAAACCAGCGCGCTGGACTGATTTTGAGCGCAGATAATAAAGCGATTTAATGCCCTTTTCCCACGCCTGAAAATGCAGCATCGCCAAATCCCATTTATCAACATCAGCTGGGATGAACAGATTAAGGCTCTGAGCCTGATCGATGAACGGCGCGCGGTCTGCGGCATATTCAAGCAGGTAACGCTGATCGATTTCAAAGCTGGTCTTGTAGACCGCCTTTTCCTCTGCGCTCAGGAAATCTAGATGGGCAACCGAACCACCATGTTCGAGGATCGAGTTCCACACATTGGTCGAATCCTTGCTCTTTTCAGCAAACAGCTTCTGCAAATAGGGGTTCTTGACAACAAAGCTGCCGGACAGCGTTTTGTGGGTGTAAATATTGGCCGGAATCGGTTCGATACAGGCGCTGGTGCCGCCGCAAATGATCGAAATTGACGCCGTTGGCGCAATGGCCATCTTGCAACTGAAACGTTCCATCGCGCCCATATCTTCCGCATCCGGGCACGGGCCGCGTTCATGCGCCAGCAGCATCGAGGCTTCTTCGGCCTTGCCGCTAATGTGTTTGAACATTTTCAGGTTCCAGACCTTGGCCATGCTACCTTCGAGCGGCAAGTTCTTCATCTGGAGGAAGGAATGGAAACCCATCACGCCCAGGCCAACGGAACGTTCCCGCATTGCAGAATAGCGGGCCCGGTTCATTTCCGGGGGTGCGCGGTCAATATAATCCTGCAGAACATTATCAAGGAAGCGCATCACGTCTTCGATAATGTTCTTATCTTCGTTCCATTCATCCCATTTTTCAAGATTGAGCGAACTAAGGCAGCACACCGCCGTCCGGTCATTGCCCAGATGATCGATCCCAGTCGGCAGGGTGATTTCTGAACATAGGTTGGAGGTTGAAACCTTCAGCCCCAAATCACGATGATGTTTCGGCATCATCCGGTTCACAGTATCAGAAAAGACGATGTAAGGTTCGCCCGTGGCCAGCCGTGTTTCGACCAGTTTCTGGAACAGTGACCGCGCATCTACCGTGCTGCGCACTTCGCCCGTCTTGGGGGAAACCAGATCGAAATCTTCGCCTGCACGGACCGCTTCCATAAATGCATCGGTAAGCAGAACGCCGTGATGCAGATTGAGCGCCTTACGATTGAAATCGCCTGATGCTTTGCGGATTTCGAGGAATTCTTCGATTTCAGGGTGGGATACATCAAGATAGCAGGCGGCAGAACCGCGCCGCAAGGAACCCTGCGAAATTGCCAATGTGAGCGAATCCATCACCCGCACGAAGGGAATAATACCGCTGGTCTTGCCATTGAGGCCAACTGGCTCACCTATTCCGCGCACATTGCCCCAATAAGTGCCAATCCCGCCGCCCTTGGATGCCAACCAGACATTTTCATTCCACGCATTTACGATGCCTTCAAGGCTGTCGCTGACGGAATTGAGATAACAGGAAATGGGCAGGCCGCGGCTGGTGCCGCCATTGGACAGAACCGGCGTTGCAGGCATGAACCACAGGCGCGAGATATAATCATACAGGCGCTGCGCATGATCTTGATCATCGGCATAAGAATCCGCCACGCGGGCAAACAAATCCTGAAAACTTTCACCCGGCAGAAGATAGCGGTCGATCAAAGTGTCTTTGCCAAATTCGGTAAGCAAGGCATCGCGGCTGTCATCGGTGACAACACAAAAGCGGCGATCGCGGACTTTCTTGGTGTCGGCTTTATCAGCAGCAGCACCAACGGAACTTTCCAAGACAGCGTTCATCGCGCCGGTCATGGCTTCTGCGGCTTTTTCAGCCACCAATTCGTCCGTAGCTTTGTCTGATTTGTCCATAGTTACTGCGTGCTTTTCATTATTCTTGGCAGGTGCCGCCGAAGTATCCTCGATCGCCGTGTCCATATCCGCATCGAGCCCCATGGCTGCCCCATCCCCGCTTTTGAAATCCATAAATCCGCCCCGTCCCCGTCACTTTACCAGCCACTTATCAACCATCGGGCCTTTAACCCCGATGTTCCACTTTCGTTCGAATCGGCAGGACCCCTGCCTTTTAGCATTTTTACCGGGCGGGCGGGCGAATTTTATCCCCGCAATATCCACAAACCTCATCCAGCCTGCACGTATCTGCCCCACATTTTCAGACCAATGCCGCCCAAACCCCGCGCCTGTGCGCGGCCCGCTAAGTAACAAGGTCTAGTAGGTGCCCCCTAGTCTCGAACCACTAGATAGTGAATCACACAGTGCATTCATGCAAGAGGGTAAATGCATTTTAACTTTGAATTAGGCAAACAAACGACAGGTGTATTAGGGGGCTGCGACACCGCGGCGCGGGGGAAACCCTTGGCTGGCGGCAAGCGCAAGTCCAAAAATGATTCCGTGCAAAAATATTTTGCGGGAAAAGCCAATTTCAAGGCTTTGAATCAATCGAATCGAGCCGTGGAATATTTGTGCGTCATTCATGCATACAATATTGCCAGCGCAGCAGCCCCAAGCCGCCCCACGCTAACGCAAATTATGCGCCTGCCTTCTCAAAACTGGCCAAATGGGCGCTTCTTACAAAAATCAGTGCGCGCTGGCATGTTCGGCAATGGCATCGGCCAATGGGTAGATCAATTCAGCAGGCAGATCATGGCCCATGCCGGGAAATATTCGCAATTCTGCCCCTGCGATATGCGCAGCGGTATCCATCCCGCCTTGGGCGGGGATCAGTGGATCATCTTCGCCGTGGATCACCAGCGTGGGCGCAGTAACGCCGGCAAGGCGCGCGCGCCGGTCCCCATCTGCGATGATAGCCGCCAACTGGCGCGGCAATCCGGCAGGGTAAAAACTGCGGCGAACGCCCCGCCTCACCCTTTCGCGCAAGACATCCTCAGCCACATGATAGGCCGGGCTGCCAATGGTGCGGGCAATGTTCATCCCGTGCTCCACCAATGCCGCTTCGCCGGATAAAGGCGGGCGCTTAGTCAAAGCTGCAATCGCTGCCTTTTGTGCTTGCGGCAGTTTGGGGTGGCCGGTGGTCGACATGATCGAAGTCAGCGACAATACTTTATCAGGATGTGAAAAACCCAGATGTTGGGCAATCATACCCCCCATTGATGCACCGACAATATGGGCGCTTTTAATCCCCAACGCGTCCAGCAATCCGGCCCCATCCGCCGCCATATCCGATAAAGTGTATGGCACTTTCACATTAAATCCGAGCCGCTGCATCAACACTTGGCGCATAGTTCCCGGCGCCCGCACTTTGCCGAATTTCTGGCTCAGCCCGATATCGCGATTATCATAACAAATGACCTGGAAGCCGCGCGCTGCCAGCGCCTCTACCAATTGCATCGGCCATAATGTCAATTGCGCGCCAAGGCCCATAACCATCAGCATCGCAGGGCGTCCGGCATCACCAAAGGTTTCATATTCAATGCGCAAATTATTGGAGGTGATCTGCGGCATAAATGCGTCCTCTTCTAAATTTTATGGCACCAAAATTGTGTCGCGCACCGCTTCCTCAGTCTCTGGATAATCAAGCGTGTAATGCAGCCCCCGACTTTCAGTCCGCGCCAAGGCCGATTGCACGATCAATTCTGCCGATTGCAACAAATTCCGCAATTCTATAAGGTCAGTGGTAACGCGGAAATGCCCATAATAATCAGCGACTTCATCATTCAGCAAGTGGATCCGGCGCTGGGCACGTTCCAGCCGTTTGGTGGTGCGCACAATGCCAACATAATTCCACATAAAGCGGCGAATTTCAGTCCAATTCTGCTTAATGATCACCTCTTCATCTGAATCTGTAACCCGGCTTTCATCCCATGCGTGAACAGGTGGGGGCGGATCAAAACTGTCCCACCGCGCCAGAATATCCGCCGCTGCAGCTTCCCCGAATACGAAACATTCAAGCAAGGAATTGGACGCCAGCCGATTGGCCCCGTGCAGCCCGCTTTCAGTGCATTCACCCGCTGCATAAAGGCCGGGCAGATCGGTCCGCCCAGCCAGATCGATCAGAATGCCGCCGCAGGTATAATGCTGCGCGGGCACCACCGGGATCGGGCCAGTAGTCATATCAATGCCCAGGCTCATCAGCTTTTCATGGATAGTAGGGAAATGCTGGGTCACAAATTCCGGGGCCAAATGGCTGATGTCCAGATGGACATAATCAAGACCATAGCGTTTAATTTGATCATCAATCGCGCGGGCGACCACATCACGCGGGGCCAGTTCCATCCTCTCCGGATCGTAATCCGCCATGAAACGGCGGCCGGTTTGCGGGTGGAGCAAATGCCCGCCCTCGCCCCGCACAGCCTCGGTAATCAGGAAATTCTTCACCTCCAGATTATACAGGCAGGTCGGGTGGAATTGCATCATTTCCATATTGGAAACCCGCGCCCCAGCGCGCCATGCCATCGCAATTCCATCGCCCGTGGCCCCACGGGGCGCTGTGGAAAATTGATAGACCCGCCCTGCCCCGCCTGCCGCCATAACCGTGGCGCGGGCGGTATGCGCCTCCACCTTGCCGGTCGCCTCGTCCAGCGCATAGGCGCCCCAAACACGGCCCGACCCAGAATAGCGGTCTTCATGCTTGCCAGTAATCAGATCGATACAGCTGCGGCCTGAAAGCATGGTGATATTGGGGTTGGCATTGGCCGCATTCAGCAAGGCTTCTTGCACTGCCCAACCGGTCGCATCATCCACATGCACAATCCGGCGGTGCGAATGACCGCCCTCGCGGGTTAGATGCAGATCGCCCTTGTCGGCATTAAAGGGCACGCCCAATTCAACCAGCCGCGCAATCGAATGCGGCGCGCGTTCGATTACATATTCCACCGTCTCCAGCCGATTGAGACCAACGCCGGCGCGCATTGTATCGTGAATATGGTCCTCGAACGTGTCGCCTGCATCCAATACAGCGGCAATCCCGCCTTGCGCCCAGGCTGTGCTTCCGCCGGTGAGTGATCCCTTCGCCAGCACCAATACCTTCTTGGTTTCAGCCAGCGCCAATGCGGCGGTAAGGCCTGCCGCACCAGAACCGATAATCAGGACATCATTTTCTTGGCTACTCATGCGCCTCTTCATGCCTGCGCAAGGCCTAACTCGCAAGCGGCCCTCTGCTGATCAGAAGTAGGGCCCGCGGCGAAAGCTTCGAGGGCGGGGCCAGTTGCGGGCCAGACGCAGGCCAAAAAGGGGGCGCGGAAAGGCGTAGAGGAGGAGGACCAAGCGCCCGCAGCCTCCAACTAACTTACTTGCGGGGCTGCACTCGTCAGCGAAACAAATACATCTTCTAAATCCGCCTCACGCGTGGTTACATCTTCGATCGCAAAACCTTGATCCTGCAATATCGCCAGCACTTGGCCTGCGGTAAGCTGGTCTTTATGATAGGTCACTTCCACACCCCGGCTTCCGGCCAATTCGGCCTTTATAAATGCCTCATGCACCGGGGGGGCGCAAAGATCGCGGTCAACTGTAACGGCAACAATTTTCTCGCGCGCCATATCAACCAATTCGCGGGTCGGTTTATTCGCAATCAATTCGCCATGATTGATGATCGCAATCCGATCGCACAATTGCTCAGCTTCCTCGAGATAATGGGTGGTGAGCACAACAGTCACCCCATCATGATTAAGCTGGCCGACAAGTTCCCACAAAAGCTTGCGTAATTCGACATCGACCCCGGCGGTTGGTTCATCCAACACCAATATGGGCGGCGAATGGACCATCGCCTTGGCGATTAACAAACGGCGTTTCATTCCGCCCGACAATGTCCTGGCATAAGCATCGCGCTTGTCCGCCAGATGCACTGCGCGCAGCAATTCTTCTGAACGACGCAGCTTTTTGGCGACGCCATAAAAACCCGCCTGATTTTCCAGCACCTCATATGGCGTGAAGAATGGATCGAAGACAATTTCCTGCGGCACGATCCCGATTGAACGTTTTGCATTTCTTGTCTGGGCGTCAATATCAAAGCCCCAGATCTCTGCGCTGCCGCTGGTTTTTGTTACCATCCCGGCAAGGATATTGATCAAGGTTGATTTGCCTGCCCCATTGGGGCCAAGCAGGCCGAAAATTCCGCCTTGGGGCACATCGAAACTGACACCCTTAAGCGCCGTCTTACCCGCTTCGCCCCCAATCCCAGCATAGGTTTTAACAACATCACGGATTGTGATTGCGGGGGGATAATCGGTTGAGTTGGTCATAGCAGCCACCTAGGGGCGGCAAATACATTTCGTAAAGCGGTTTTAGATAATCCATACGCTTACCGGCTTGTTAACCATAAATTGTGCCAGCTCCTTTACGCCATAGCCATTAGGAAGGCAGCGATGAGATCAAGGTTTATTCAAGGCGGTAGGGTTAATGGTGCGTTTTCGCGTCTGGCCGCGCTATTGTGCTCCGCGTTTCTGGCTGCGGCCTTAACCCCCGCCGCGCAGGCACAAACCGTTTCCGATATGAGAGTATCAATCGTGGATGACCTGTCGATCGTTCAGGTTGAGGATCTGGATTTTGGCTCAATCATCGGCACAGCGGCCGGAACAGTAGCGATGACCGCATCTGCAACGCCTAGCTGCACCCCTTCGGCAGGCTTGCTCCATGTACAAGAATGCCAACCCGCCGAATTCGCCGGCAAGGGCACCGACAAGCAGATCGTGCGGATTAAAAAACCAACTGCCGACAAGATTACATTAACGGGTCCCGGCGCGGATATGCTGATCACCCAATTGGTGCTGGACGGCGCCTCGGAATTGACCTTGATAAAAGCAACTCCGGGCTACAGCCGTTACAAGATTAATTCAGCCAGTGGGTTCTTCACCTTTTGGCTGGCTGGCACGCTGAATGTCGGCGCGAACCAGACGCCCGGTGTTTATACCGGCACTTTCGACGTCCACATCAATTACGACTAAGGTCCGGTTGCAGCGGGTAAGGTTGGCCGTTTAGAAAACGATCGACTGTTTAAAGAAACGGGCCGCTTAAAAATTGCCCATTGCAGCAGCTTGCGCATCCATCCAACTGCCAGTAATTGCCCGGTCATGAACATCGCGCCACCAGAAACTATCCTTGTCGAACAATCCCGCGTCATATGTGACGGGGCATCTGCCATTCGCGGCCCAAGCGAAGGCGGCGCTATGTTCCGGCCCGCTGCGCTGGGCCACCCGCGCGTCTATCTTGAAATTGACGAACATGGCTATGTCGATTGCGGCTATTGCGACCGGCGTTTTATACTTGCCGGCGGCCCGGCCGATGGCAAGGATCAAGCAGCCATGCCCGACATTGCAGCAGGTTCCGCGAACTGACCCGGGAATTTGACAAGTCAAAATTAACCCCAATATTTCACCATATTCAGTCACCGGAAATTCCCATCCCAAGTGCATAAGGACAATCCTAAACAAGGATATTGTTCATCGTGCCTTCAAATAATTTTAAGCCCGTTGGAGGGTCAGCTGGCCTAAAAACCATGCTGTGCTCAACCATACTGTTGGCAGCAGCGCCTGTCTGCGCACAAGACAATGCCAGTGCTGATGCGCAGGGTGTTGTTCTGGATGGTTTCCAATTGCAAAATGTCGATTCCCTGGAATTTGATACTATTGTGCCAACAGGAATGGGCGGGTCGGTTACGCTGGATGCAGATACCGGCGCCGTCAGCACCATCGGCCAAGTGGTCGCAGTAGGCACAAACCAAACCCGTGCCCGTTTCACAGCCAAGGCATCATTAGGCACAATCCTGATCCTGTCGGGCGATCCTTCCGTCACGCTCAAACGCGCTGGAGGAACCGAAACCATGACCGCTTCCTTGATCCATAAAGGCGGGGCGGGCTTGGCCACCACCATGGTGTTCGGATTGCCGATCGGGCTGCTGGCAACCGCGCCAGATCAGGAAATTTTCACCGGCGGAACGCTGAACGTGGCGGGAAATCAGATGGAAGGCATTTACGAAGGCAATTTCACATTGCTCGTCTCCTATCTTTAAGCGCCGCGGCATCCTATATCACCGGGTATGACAAATTTTGATCCCGGAGCATTGCTCTATTCCGACGGCAAACTAACCCCGCAAGAGGCTCAGGCACTCGCCGCCCAGACGCTGTCTGGCTGCGAGGATGGCGAATTATATTTACAATATAGCGCCAGCGAAGCGTTCACATTCGATGATGGCCGCTTGAAAGCGGCCGATTATTCACGCGATTCAGGCTTTGGTTTGCGCGGCATCTCGGGCGAGATGACCGGATTTGCCCATGCCAATGACATCAGTGCTGCTGCGATCCGGCGCGCGGGCGAAACGCTGCAATTGCTTGATCCGGCCAAGAACGCTGCTGCCCCTGCCCCGCGCAAGAACAACCGCCACCTTTATACTGATGCCAGCCCGCTGGATGCAGTTCCCTTTGCCGAAAAAATCCGCTTGCTCGAAACAATCAATGCTGCCGCCCGCGCCCGGGATCCGCGTGTGGCGCAAGTAACCGTTTCTTTATCGGGAAGCTGGGATGTGGTTGAAATCGTGCGCGCGGATGGCTTTGTTGCGCGGGATATCCGCCCATTGGTGCGCCTCAACATCGGGATCGTGGCAGAGGCTAACGGCCGCCGCGAAACGGGTAGTTTCGGAATGGGCGGACGCTATCTTTATGACCAGCTGTTCAACCCGGCTGAATGGAACCGCGGGTTGGACATGGCCGTTGCACAGGCGCTGACCAACCTTTCCAGCGTCGATGCCCCGGCTGGTGAAATGACCGTCCTGCTCGGCCCGGGCTGGCCCGGCGTTTTGCTGCATGAGGCCATTGGCCATGGCTTGGAAGGTGATTTTAACCGCAAAGGCACCAGCGCATTTTCAGGGCGAATTGGCCAACGCGTTGCTGCAAAAGGGGTCACCGTGGTTGATGATGGCACCATCGAAAATAGGCGCGGATCGCTGTCGATCGATGATGAAGGCACGCCCACGTCAGAAACCGTCTTGATCGAAGATGGCATCCTTAAAGGCTATATGCATGACCGGTTGAACGCCCGATTGATGGGCGCCGCTGCAACCGGCAATGGCCGCCGCGAAAGTTACCAGCACGCCCCGATGCCGCGCATGACCAACACTTTCATGCGCAGCGGAACTGATGATCCTGCTGAACTTCTTAGCCGCGTGAAAAAGGGCATTTTTGCTAAAAGCTTCGGGGGCGGTCAGGTCGATATTGTGTCGGGCAAATTCGTATTCTCCTGCACCGAAGCCTATCTGGTTGAAAACGGCAAATTGGGCGCCCCGATCAAGGGCGCAACGCTGATTGGGGATGGGCCCAGCGTGCTGACCAAAGTCAGCGGCATCGGGAATGATCTGGCGCTGGATGAAGGCGTGGGCGTGTGCGGCAAGGGCGGCCAAAGCGTGCCTGCCGGCGTTGGCCAGCCCACCTTGCTGGTTGATGGTCTGACAGTTGGCGGAACGGCCTGAATACTCTGGGCCTGAACATCTGGACCTGAACATCTGGGCCTGAATACTATGGGGTGAACTGGCCGGTGCAAACCGGATACATCCAGTCAGCTGCCGTTCAGTCAATCAGCCTAGATTGTCTGGACAGGAGAGAAACTTATGCTTTGTACAAAATATTTTTCCGCAATCGCCCTTCTGGCGCTGGCAACATCTGGCGCAGCGATCGCGGCGGAAGATGAGCCCAGTGAACAAGCTTCAGACAATCAGGCCCAAGATATTAAAAGCCGTAATAGTAAGGGTGAGGCCAAACTGGCTGAATTGCTGAAAGGCCGGGTCGCTGGCGAACCAAAGCGTTGCCTGAGCAATGTCCAACGCCGCAACATGAAAATTATCGACCGCACTGCCTTCGTTTTCCGCGATGGTAACACAATTTATGTCAACCGGCCTGGCGGGGCGAATTTCCTGAGCAATTGGAGTGTTCCGGTGTTCCATCCGGTTGGCTCGCGCCTATGCCGTCTCGATCATGTCCAGATGCAAGACCGCGCCTCCTATATTTCTGGCGCTATGCTCAGCTTGGGGGATTTTGTTCCCTACCGTCTGGTGGAGGAAGCTGAATAATAACCAGACCGCGGCCCTAAAAGCCGGGTAAGGGTGAACCGCAGATTGATGGCGAGCCGCTAAGACGGCAGCCGCTTTGTGCAGTCCAAATATGATCGCCAGTGTGGACGGTGCAACCGGCATCTACACTGGCGATATCTTTATGAAAAAAGCCCGCCCCTTTTACCAAGGGGGGCAAACCTACTCCCACTCAATCGTGCCGGGCGGCTTGCTGGTATAATCATAAACCACCCGGTTCACGCCCTTCACTTCATTAACGATACGGGTCGCAGTGCCGGTCAGGAAACTGGCGTCGAATGGGTACACATCGGCCGTCATTCCATCAGTGCTGGTGACAGCGCGCAGACCGCAAACCGAATCGTAAGTGCGCGCATCGCCCATCACCCCAACCGTCTTGACCGGCAATAGCACTGCGAATGCCTGCCAGATCGCATCATACAGCCCGGCATTGCGGATTTCTTCAAGATAGATTGCATCAGCTTTACGCAAAATATCGCACCGCTCCTTGGTTACTTCACCCGGAATACGGATGGCGAGACCGGGCCCGGGAAACGGATGGCGGCCCACAAAAATTTCCGGCAAACCCAATTCGCGGCCAAGTTCGCGAACCTCATCCTTGAACAATTCGCGCAAAGGTTCGACCAATTGCATATTCATGCGTTCCGGCAGACCGCCGACATTGTGGTGGCTCTTGATTGTCACGCTCGGCCCGCCGGTAAAGGACACGCTTTCAATCACATCGGGATACAGCGTGCCTTGGGCGAGGAAATCAGCGCCGCCAATTTTCTTCGCTTCCGCCTCGAACAGATCGATGAACGCGCCGCCAATGAATTTGCGCTTTTTTTCCGGGTCCGTCAGGCCGGCAAGGCCGGTCAGGAACATCTCTTCTGCATCCACATGAACCAAAGGGATATTGTAATGATCGCGGAACAAAGTGACGACCTGTTCTGCCTCGTTCAGCCGCATCAATCCGTGGTCGACAAAAACACAGGTTAATTGTTCGCCAATCGCTTCGTGGATCAAGACCGCGGCAACCGCGCTATCAACCCCGCCTGAAAGGCCGCAAATAACCTTGCCATCGCCCACTTGCGCGCGGATTTCATCAATCTTGGTCTTGCGAAATTCGGCCATGGTCCAATCACCCTTGAGGCCGCACACATGACGCACAAAATTGGCCAGCAGTTTCACGCCATCAGGCGTGTGGACCACTTCGGGATGGAATTGCATCGCGTAGATTTTGGCAGCATCATTGGCAATTACCGCATTGGGCGCGCCAGAACTGGCCGCGACAGGGCGAAACCCAGGTGCAAGGCTGGTCACCTTATCACCGTGGCTCATCCATACCTGGTGGCTATCGCCAACCTGCCACAGCCCGTCAAACAGCGCGCAATCATCTTTGATTTCGATGAAGGCACGGCCAAATTCACCCGAATCGCCCGCTGCCACTTCGCCGCCAAGCTGGTTCATCAGCGCCTGCTGGCCATAACATATGCCCAAAATTGGCAGCCCGCTATCAAGGATTGACTGCGGGATCACCGGGCTATCATCGTCCAGCACAGAGGCTGGGGATCCCGATAGGATAATCCCCTTTGGCTGCATCCGGGCGAACGCATCTGCGGCCATCGTATAGGGTGCAATTTCGGAATAAACCCCGGCCTCGCGCACTCGGCGGGCGATGAGCTGGGTTACCTGACTGCCGAAATCGACGATCAGGATGGAATCGGGGTGGGCGAGCTGTGGCGCGGCGTTGGTCATCACGGCGGATTAGGGCGGGGCGAGAGGACTGGCAAGCGCGGGCAAGGCGTCATTCGATCAGCGTCCCCAGCCGTGTGGATCTTGCGGCAAACAAAATTCGAAGGCTGCGTCCCTGTAGAATGCTGCATTCCGGGCTGATCGGCAGACCATAGCTGGCACCAGACCAGCCTCAGTTGCAAAAAAGGCAACAAATGTGACAGTTTTCTCATTTGTAAAAAGTTTGGCGTAACATTATTTCAACTCGCAAGCCGGTCGGCAGGTAACCCCTCTCCCAATCTGTCGGCCGGCGGTAACAGAACAGGAGCATTACGATGCAAAAATTAGCATCCCACACCCTTGCCTTTCTTGCAGCTGTTTCAATCAGCGGTGTGTTGATCGGCGTTCCGATTGCCTAAGCAAGGACAGTAGAGGCGCGGCAGCCGCCCCTTTTGATTATCGGCCCAGAATAATGGGCCCAATCATTGGACAGGCGGCCGCGCCCCACTACCCAATCAAGATTTTACTTCTTCTGCCCCGTCAGCCGGGCAGCCATTACCGCCTTTAAAAAAGCCGACATTTTGAAATGCCGCATTGGTTCTGAGTTGGCGTTGGCCGCATTCTTTCAATGCGGCGCGGAATTGCCCGCTGGGCGGCCCCGGGATTGCCCTTTGCATTGGCCTTGCCGCTGTTAACAGAGCGCCCGATCCAGTTTTTTCAAAGCTCAATTCACCAATCATTCGCGCAGCCTGTCCGCCGCTTCGAAAACATGCCCGACTCTGGCGTGAATTGCCTGTGGATGGAAGGCGTGCGCGCGCCTTTCTTATCCCGCGCAAAATGCCTATATGGTAGCCATGGACGAAACACCCGAAAATCAGCCTTCCGCCGCATCCGATACAGCCAATGATGGCCCGGCCAAAGCCATACCCAATCAGAACCTTTATGGTGCCGATTCAATCAAGGTGCTCAAAGGGCTGGATGCGGTGCGCAAACGGCCAGGCATGTATATTGGCGATACTGATGATGGTTCAGGCTTGCACCACATGGTGTTCGAAGTTTCGGACAATGCGATTGACGAAGCCTTGGCGGGCCATTGCGATCTGGTTCTGATCGAACTCAACCCTGATGGGTCGGTTTCGGTTGAAGATAATGGCCGCGGCATTCCAGTGGACATGCACAAAGAAGAAAACATGTCCGCAGCAGAAGTCATCATGACCCAATTGCACGCCGGCGGTAAGTTTGAAAATACGTCAGACGAAAATGCCTACAAGGTTTCTGGCGGCCTGCACGGCGTGGGTGTGTCGGTGGTGAATGCCCTGTCAGAATGGCTGGAGCTGACCATCTGGCGCGATGGCAAAGAACATTGGATGCGGTTCGAACATGGCAATACAGTTGCCCCGTTGATCGAAAAAGGCACCGCCCCGCCTGCCGAAAATGGCGGCCCGCGCAAGGGCACCCGTGTGACCTTCATGGCCAGCACCGACACATTTAAAAATGTGCTCGAATATGATTTCGAAAAGCTGGGACATCGATACCGCGAGCTCGCTTTTCTCAATTCAGGTGTCCACATCAAATTGCGCGACAAACGCGGCGAAGAAGTGGTCGAGCATGACCTTTATTACGAAGGCGGCATCGGGGCTTTCGTTCAATATCTTGACCGGAACAAAGTTGCACTGATCCCTCAACCCATTGCGATTTCAGCAGAACGTGACGCGATCGGGATCGAAGTCGCCTTGGAATGGAATGACAGTTATTATGAAAATGTACTGTGTTTCACCAACAATATTCCCCAGCGCGATGGCGGCACACATCTTGCCGCTTTCCGGGCTGCGCTGACCCGTACGCTCAACAATTACGCCGATCGGACCGGCCTGCTCAAGAAAGAGAAAGTCTCGCTCACCGGCGAAGACATGCGCGAAGGGCTCACTGCGATTGTTTCAGTTAAACTGCCCGATCCCAAATTCTCTTCCCAAACCAAGGATAAGCTAGTCAGTTCTGAGGTGCGTCAGCCATTAGAAAGCCTGATGGCGGACAAGATGAGCGAATGGCTGGAGGAAAATCCAGCCCATGCCAAAACCATCGTCCAGAAAATCATCGATGCTGCAGCCGCCCGCGAAGCGGCGAAAAAGGCGCGCGAATTAACCCGGCGCAAAGGCGCAATGGATATCGCATCGCTCCCGGGCAAGCTGGCTGATTGTCAGGAACGCGATCCGGCAAAATCCGAATTGTTTCTGGTCGAAGGCGATTCAGCGGGCGGCTCGGCCAAACAAGGGCGCGACCGGCATTATCAGGCGATCCTGCCGCTAAAGGGTAAAATCCTCAATGTAGAACGCGCGCGGTTCGACCGGATCATTTCATCCAAGGAAGTCGGCACGTTAATTCAGGCGATGGGCACCGGTATTCGCGATGAATTCAACCTCGAAAAATTGCGTTACCACAAAATCGTAATCATGACTGATGCTGATGTCGACGGGGCGCATATCCGCACCTTGTTGCTCACATTCTTCCACCGGCAAATGCCGGACATCATCCGCAGCGGACATTTATTCATCGCTCAGCCGCCTTTGTTCAAAGTGAACAAGGGGCGCAGCGAAGTTTACCTCAAAGATCAGGCGGCGCTGGATCGTTATCTGGTCGAAGGCGGCCTGCATGGCCGTGTGCTGGAAGGAAGCGCCGGCGCGCGCAGCGGCGCTGATCTGGCCAGCCTGGTCGAACATGCCTTGCGCATTCGCAATCTGATGGGTTTCGTTCCGCGCAAATATGATCCCGCCTTGATCGAGGCCGCCGCGCTGGCGGGCGCGCTTGATCCATCGCTGGACCGCGCAGGCCGCGAAGCCGCGCTAGCCAATACCGCCCGGCGCCTGCAATTGGGCGATGCCCAAGCCAAATGGTCTGCCACCTTGCGCGAAGATGGTTCGGCCCGGTTTGACCGTTTGTGGCGCGGTGTAACCGATGTGCACGAAATCGAATCTGCATTCCTGATCAGCGCCGAAGCGCGCAAGATGCACAAAATCGCATCAGAACAAGCCGACGTTTACGAACAACCAACCCGCCTGGTAAAAGCCGGAGCCGAGGCGGAAACCGCCGATAGTGACAGCGAAACGAACGATGAAACTGACACGCAGGTCATTTCTGACGACGCATCCATCACCCGCCCCACGCAATTGCTCGATGCTGTTCTGGCCGCTGGGCGCAAGGGGCTGGCGATTGCCCGTTACAAAGGGCTGGGCGAAATGAATGCTGACCAATTGTGGGAAACCACTTTGGATCCAGACAATCGCGCCTTGCTGCAGGTCAAGGTTGAAGATGCCGATGTAACCGATGAAATCTTCACCCGTTTGATGGGCGATGTGGTCGAACCACGCCGCGAATTCATCCAGCAAAACGCACTTAACGTCGCCAATCTGGATACTTAGGCGCAGCCTTGGGGCCAGCAAGGTCATGACCGAAACATTTGATGCAATCATCCTTGGCGGCGGCGCTGCCGGGTTGATGTGCGGCGCGGCGGCAGGCCAGCGCGGGCGCCGCGTTCTGGTGTTAGAAAGGGCAGAGGCACCGGGCAAGAAGATACTGATATCAGGCGGCGGACGGTGCAATTTCACCAATCTGCACGCTGCATCGGACCGCTATATTTCAGCCAACCCGCATTTCGTGAAATCTGCGTTGAGCCGGTACACCCCGCAGGATTTCCTCGCATTGGTGGAACGCTATGGCATCGCCTGGCACGAAAAGACACTGGGCCAATTATTCTGTGATGGTTCCTCCAAACAGATTGTCACCATGTTGCAGCAGGAATGCGAAAAAGGGCATGTGCAGATCCTGTGTGACCAGGATATTGGCAGCATTACCCATGATGGCGGGGCCTATTCAGTCACCGCCAATGGCAAGATCATGGCCGCACCATCACTGGTCATTGCCACGGGCGGGCCATCCATTCCCAAGATGGGCGCAACCGGTTTCGCCTATGATCTGGCGCGCCAGTTCGGCCTGAAAATTGTCGAACCGCGCCCTGCGCTCGTGCCATTAACGCTGGGCGGTGATGAAGCGTTGTTCACTGATCTGTCTGGTGTATCGACATTAGTCGAAGTGCGCTGCGGCAAAGCTTCTTTCCGCGAAGCGGCATTATTCACCCATCGCGGATTGTCCGGCCCCGCGATCCTGCAAATATCCTCTTTTTGGCGGCCCGGCGCGGCGGTGCAGATCAATTTTTTGCCCGATCACAGCGCAGGTTGGCTGCGCGGGGCCAAATACGCCTCGCCGCGCGCATCTTTGCGCGGATTGCTAAAGGCTGCTTTGCCCGACCGGTTGGCAGCAGCCCTGGCAGACCGGCTGGATATAGACGGCGATCTGCAATCGCATTCAGACAAGGCGCTGGATGCAGCAGAGGCAAAATTGGCCCGCTGGCAATTTACCCCCAAGGGATCAGAAGGGTTTGCCAAGGCCGAGGTTACGCTGGGCGGCATCAGCGCAGCGGAACTATCATCCAAAACGATGGAGGCCAAACGTCAGGCAGGCCTGTTCGCCATTGGTGAAGCGGTGGATGTAACGGGCTGGCTGGGCGGATATAATTTCCAATGGGCCTGGTCCAGCGGCTGGGCCGCCGCCCAGGCGATCTAGACAATGGGGTCCAGCGGCTGGGCCGCCGCCCAGGCGGTTCAGGAACAGCCTCATTCGCCTGCATCCTTCAACCTTTGCGCCTGCGCTGCCAAGGTCTTGAAACGTTCATAATCGGGCATTTTTGAGCACATAAAGGCAGCGATTTTCGCAAGATCATTTGCGTAATTTCCACTTGGCATGATCGGCGCGCCAAATCCCAGCATCCTGGTTTCATTATTCACCCAGGTCGGCACGATCGGCACCCCTGCGGCCTGCGCAATATGATAGAAACCCGATCGCCATTCACCATTGGTCGAACGCGTTCCTTCTGCCGCGATGACAAGCGCCAATTCTTCGCGCTGTTCAAATTGTGCGGCGATTTGTTCAACAGCATTAGCCCGCTGGGTCCGATCAATCGGTATACCGCCCATATCCAGCATAAATTTAGCCATCGGCCATTTGAACAATGTGTGCTTGCCCATGAAATTAGGCTGGATGCCTTCTTGCGCTGTTGCCCCGATGAAAAACACAAAATCCCAATTGGAACTGTGGGGCGCACCGGCAATCACATATTTTGGAATATCGGGCAGATGGCCATCAAGCTTCCAGCCTTTCCAGCGATAGACCGCCATAATAATCCGGCGCACCAAACGCGACAACAGTGATGGTTGGCGGATCGTTTTCATATTTCTTGCCCCCCATTATTTTCCAATGGCCGCGCGCCCATTCCAGCTGGCGCTGGAAGAAATTTCAATCACATCCTGAACACACCAAACCGGGGCTGCGGCGGGATCGGGGCCTCCAACACCGCAGAAAACGCCAAGCCGAGCACATCGCGGGTTTGGGCCGGGTCGATCACCCCATCATCCCATAGGCGCGCTGTGGCATAATAGGGGTTGCCTTCATCTTCATATTTCTGGCGGATCGGGGCCTTAAAGGCTTCTGCCTCGCGCTCGTCCCATTTATCAGCATCGCGGTGCACCGTTGCCATCACGCTTGCTGCTTGTTCCCCGCCCATCACGGAAATGCGCGCATTGGGCCAGGTAAACAAAAACCGCGGCGAATAAGCGCGGCCCGACATGCCATAATTGCCCGCGCCAAAGCTGCCGCCGATCACCACAGTGATTTTGGGAACCTGCGCGGTTGCCACCGCTGTCACCAATTTGGCCCCATGCTTGGCGATGCCTTCTGCCTCATACTTACCGCCCACCATGAAGCCGGAAATATTCTGCAGAAATAGCAGCGGAACACCGCGCTGGCAGGCCAATTCAATAAAGTGTGCCCCCTTCACCGCGCTTTCAGAAAACAGCACCCCATTATTGGCAAGGATGGCCACTGGCATGCCCCATATATGCGCAAAGCCGCACACTAAGGTGGTGCCGTAATTGGCCTTGAATTCATGAAACTCGCTGGCATCCACCAGCCGCGCGATCACTTCGTGCACATCATAGGGTGCGCGCACATCATCTGGGATGATGTTGTAGAGTTCTTCAGTATCAAATTTTGGCGGGCGCGGGTCTTTGCAGGCAACGTCAGGAGTAGCCGCCTTGCCCAGATGGCTGACAATATCGCGCACGATACTCAGCGCATGTTCGTCATTATCGGCCAGATGATCAACCACCCCGGAACGGCGCGCGTGCAAATCACCGCCGCCAAGGTCTTCGGAGGAAATTTCTTCGCCCGTCGCGGCCTTAACCAGCGGCGGCCCGGCAAGGAAAATGGTCCCTTGTTCGCGCACAATCACCGTTTCATCCGACATGGCAGGCACATAGGCCCCGCCCGCAGTGCAATTGCCCATCACACAGGCAATCTGCGTAATGCCCTGCGCGGACATATTGGCCTGATTGAAAAATATCCGCCCGAAATGATCGCGGTCGGGAAATACCTGTGCCTGATGCGGCAAATTGGCCCCGCCACTATCGACCAGATAAATGCAAGGCAGGCGGTTTTCCTGCGCGATTTCCTGCGCGCGCAGATGTTTTTTCACCGACGTGGGATAATATGTCCCACCTTTGACGGTGGCATCATTGCACACGATCATAACCTGCCGGCCCGAAACGCGCCCGATCCCCGCGATCAAACCTGCGCCGGGAATATCCCCGCCATAAAGACCGTTTGCCGCCAGCTGCCCGATCTCGAGCAAGGGCGATCCTGGATCAAGCAACCGCTCCACACGTTCCCTTGGGAGAAGTTTTCCGCGCGATAGATGGCGTTCGCGGTGTTTCTGCGTTCCGCCCAAAGCTGCATTTTCAACATGGCCGCGCAATTCAGCCGCCAGCGCCCGATTATGCACCCCGCGCGCGGTTGCCTCCGGGCTTTCAAGATCGAGCATAGTGGAAAGTGTAGGAGCGCTCACCGCTTGGCCCCGATCAATTCGCGTCCAATCAGCATTCGCCTGATTTCATTGGTGCCAGCCCCAATGTCGAGCAGTTTTGCATCTCTTAAAAACCGTTCAACCGGCCAATCCTTGGTATAGCCAGCACCGCCCAGTGCCTGAACCGCTTCGGCCGCGACACGAAAGGCATTCTCGCTGGACAGCAAAATCACGCCTGCTGCATCAAAACGGGTTGTTTTGCCTGCATCACACGCCTTGGCCACTGCATATGCATATGCGCGCGCTGATTGCAGCGCGACATACATATCCGCCACCTTGGCCTGCATCAGTTGGAAGCTGCCGATCGGTTTGCCGAATTGTTCGCGTTCGCGCAGATAGGGGATAACCACATCAAGGCAGGCTTGCATGATACCTAGCTGGATACCCGACAAAACCGCCCGTTCATAATCAAGCCCGCTCATCAATATCCCGACCCCGCCGTGCAGGGCGCCCAGCACATTTTCTTCCGGCACTTTGCAATCGTCAAATATTAATTCCGCCGTTGGCGATCCCCGCATCCCCATTTTGTCGATCTTTTGACCGATCGAAAAACCGGCCATATCCTTTTCGATCAAAAAGGCCGTGATGCCGCCGCTGCCTGCTTCGGGCGCGGTTTTTGCATAGACCACCAGCGTATCAGCATAGGGCGCATTGGTGATCCAGAATTTGGTTCCGTTGAGGATATAGCCGCCTTCAACCGCATCCGCCCTCAGCTTCATGCTGACCACGTCTGACCCGGCAGATACCTCGCTCATCGCCAATGATCCGACATGTTCGCCGCTGATCAGCTTAGGCAGGTATTTCGCTTTTTGTGCCGCATTTCCCCAGCGGCTGATCTGGTTGATACATAAATTTGAATGCGCGCCATATGACAGCCCAACCGAAGCGCTGGCCCGGCTGACCTCTTCAACCGCAATAACATGTTCAAGATAGCCAAGGCCCAGTCCGCCATCTTGTTCCGCCACAGTAATACCGTGCAGCCCCAGCGCGCCCATTTGGGGCCACAGTTCCTGTGGAAACCAATCCTCGCGGTCTGTTTTTTCCGCCAATGTGGCGATCTGCTCGTCAGCGAAACGGGCAGTGGTTTCGCGGATCATATCCGCCGTTTCACCTAGGGCAAAATCGAAGTCTGGGGTAGCGCGCATTGAAAATCCTCTCTCGCCAAATCGCATAGCCGAGCATGGCGGGCGCGGCAAACTGGTTTACACCTAACCCCAAACAGCCCCGCCGGCCTGTTTTGACCCGCGCCTGCATTGCTCTTACACCGCCTGTAATGGATCATGGCCCCGCCCCATTGCTGCAGTTCGTTTCTGTTACGAAGAAATTCGCAAAGGTCGCGGCGATAGACACAATTAACCTCACGATCCGGGCCGGCAGTTTTGTCGCGCTGGTGGGGGCATCTGGTTCAGGAAAGTCAACCTTGCTTAAAACTGTAAACAGGTTGGGTGATCCTGATCTGGGCCAGGTTTTATTCAAAGGCCGCGATGTGCGCTACGGCGCGCAATCAGCGTTGCGGCGCCGGATCGGCTATGTATTTCAGAGTGTCGGATTGTTCCCGCATATGAATGTCGCGGAGAATATCGGCATCGGCCCGCGTCTGGCCGGAAACCCAGCATCCAAGGAGCGGATTGCCCAATTGCTGCAATTGGTGGAACTGGGCCCGCAATATGCACAGCGTATGCCGCATGAATTATCCGGCGGGCAGCGCCAGCGCATTGGCG
>Ga0209345_10001821_pt1 | contig 24691 bp, 21 predicted proteins | sample Cruoilmetagenom7_FD_187294 | JGI IMG/M metagenome (GOLD analysis project Ga0209345, IMG submission 187294) | Oil polluted marine microbial communities from Coal Oil Point, Santa Barbara, California, USA - Sample 7 (SPAdes) (version 2) | ecosystem: Environmental > Aquatic > Marine > Oil seeps ...
GTCCTATCTGAGTCATTCTTCTTAAAATAAGGTATCTGTAGTTATTCCATAATGTTGCCATTAGTATAAATCCTCCAGTCCATCATTTAAAGAGTCCATCGCCGTTTTCTCACTTAATTTAGTTTTGGTATTAATGGCTTCAGCATTTTCTAAACGCTTCTCATCCTCTTTATCCCAACCCTTAATATAGTAATCACCAACTTTACCCTCAGCTACAACTCTTGGCAATATAAATATCGCCGGTTTTTCTGTAACACACGCTTGTTCACACATTCCACAACCTGTACATACGTCAGTTTGTACAACAGGTTTCATAAAAGCATGCTTACCAGTTCTTGCATTCTTTTCATACTCAATAGTAATTGCCTCACCCAATAAAGGACAAGCTCTATAACAAGCGTCACACTGGATTCCCCAGAATGCAATACAGCTGTTATCATCAACTACTGCAAGGCCCATATCAGATATATTAATATCTAAAACTCCATCAGTTGAAACACTAGCTTCATCTAATGCACCAGTAGGACATACTGGTACACATGGAATATCTGGACACATATAACAAGGGATATCTCTAGGTACAAAATATGGAGTTCCTAAAGGTTTATTATCTCCCGGCTTGGCAAGTAATAGTGTATCGTATGGACATGCTTCAACGCAGAGTCCACACTTAATACAAGTTTTAAGAAAATCTTCCTCTTTTAGGGCACCTGGTGGACGAAGTGTTAGCGTTGAAGCCGTAACTTCATCTATATATGCACTCCATATAAATCCACCCATAGTAGCGAGGCCTACGCCTCTAGCCATGTTGAGGATAAACTTTCGTCTATCACTTAATGGTTGTTTCTTTTTCTTTTCAGGTCTGTTTTCGCTCAAAACGAATCTTTCCTTATCTTTAATCTATTGTATTATGCTTTGTAAACTTTTACAGCACATTTTTTAAAGTCTGTCTGTTTTGATTGCGGACAAGTCGCATCTAAACATACTTTATTGATAAATACTTTCTCATCAAACCATGGAACAAATACAAGTCCACGAGATGGTCTATTTCTACCACGAGTTTCAACTCTAGCTTTTACTTTACCACGACGAGATTCAACCCAACACAAACCACCTTGTTTAAGACTTTTGTCTTTAGCATCTTGTGGGTGGATATAACAGAGCGCTTCTGGAACAGCACGATAGAGTTCCGGTACACGCATAGTCATAGTTCCTGAGTGCCAGTGCTCTAGTACACGACCTGTACTCATCCAAAGTGGATACGCTTCATCTGGCATTTCTGGAGGATCCATGTAGGGACGTGCAAATATTTTGGCTTTATTTTTAAGCGATTTTTTCGTTTTATCTTTGATACCCATCAAATCACCTTGAGTAAGAGCCTTCGCTAATCCACCGTAGAATGCATGTGAGTTACCAGTCTCTTTTGTCTGTTTCGCTGCATATGGATCGTACTTAGAGTTAAATCTCCACTGCGTTTCTTTACCATCAACAACTGGCCATTTAAGTCCACGAACTCTATGGTAAGTAGTAAAGTCAGCTAAATCGTGAGCGTGACCACGACCAAATGATGCATACTCTTCAAATAGGTACTCATGAATCATAAATCCATAACCGTTAAATACTTTACCATCTGATCCAACAACATTTCTGCTATCACCATTACACTCAGAGTTATCATAACCTTTTTGAGGGAATGAGCTAGTATCTACTTTGTAAGATTTTGCTTCTTTGTTTGCAAATAAAATCTCATACATTGTAGTGTCATCATTGTAACCCATTGTATAAGCTGCTTTTTTAACATCTGGAAGTTTTTTATTACCACGTAATGGTTGTTCACCCCAGACATCACCAACAGTAAATCGTTTAGAAAGCTCTATCCACTGCCATGTATCACTCATCGCATCACCGACTGGAAGTACTTGTTGTCTCCAGTGTTGTGTACGACGTTCAGCATTACCGTAAGCTCCCCATTTCTCATAAATCATAGCAGATGGTAAAATTAAATCAGATACTTTAGCCGAGATACCAGGGTATCCATCAGAAGTAACAATGAAATTATCCATTTCACGAGCTGCTTTAATCCAGTGCGTTGCCGATGCTGTATCTTGGTAAGGATTACAAACATTTACCCATGCAAATTTAACAACACCATCTTCAATATCACGGTGGATTTTCATAATATGTTGATTCCCTACAGGATTGAGTGTTCCCTCAGGAATTTTCCATCTGTTTTCAACAATTTTTCTATGCTTAGGATTTTTAACCATCATATCTGCCGGTAGACGGTGACAAAATGTACCAACTTCACGAGCTGTACCACAAGCAGAAGGTTGACCAGTTAAACTAAATGCTCCAGAACCTGGTAGTGCTTGTTTATTGAGTAGAAAGTGGACATTATAAGCAAGAGTATTTACCCATGTACCACGAGTATGTTGATTCATACCCATTGTCCAGAATGAAACTACTTTTCTTCCCTTCTCGATGTAAAGGTCTGCTAATAGTTGAAGTTTTCTTTTAAACTCTTTGATATCTTCATCAGGATTACCTTTAGCAATATTTGCAACATAATCAAGTGTATAGGGGTCTAGGAATTTTTTATACTCTTCAAAAGAGATTTCCCAGTGTTTTAATCCTGCTGGATTATTTACCATTACATCGCCCTCTTTATAACCATATGGTTTAAGAGCAGGTGCTTCTTTTGCAGATACTGTTTTTTTCATCTCTTTATCGATAGTTTGCATCTCTAAAGCAGTATATTTACCATCTTTGATTGATTTCTCACCAGCTCTTCTCATACCATAACCCATATTTACAGGTGAAGCAGCAAACACAATATGTTTTTTTACAAAATCCCAATCAATTGACTCAGGGTTATTGTAAACAATTTCTCTAGCGATATAATTCCACAGAGCAAGATCGGTATTTGGTGAGAAGATAATCTCCTCATCAGCTAAATCTGATGTTCTATGTCTATAAGTTGATATATTAATAACTTTAACACGTTCTGGATCTGATAACTTTCTATCAGTTACACGTGACCAAAGAATAGGGTGCATCTCTGCCATATTTGAACCCCAAGATACGACAGTATCTGTTAATTCAATATCATCATAACAACCAGATGGCTCATCTATACCAAAAGTTTGGTAAAAACCAACAACCGCAGATGCCATACAGTGACGAGCATTAGGATCAATCGCATTTGAACGAAATCCTCCCTTCATCATCTTTTGAGCTGCATAACCTTCCATAACAGTATACTGACCAGATGCGAATACACCTACACCTTCAGGACCACTTGCTTTGAGTGCTTTTTTGATGTGAACTTCCATCTCATCAAATGCTCTCTCCCAACTTACAGGAGCAAACTTCCCTTTTTTATCGAACTTACCATCTGCTCCAACACGAAGTAGTGGTTGTGTAAGTCTATCTGCACCGTACATAATCTTAGCATTAAAATAACCTTTAATACAGTTAAGACCACGATTTACTGGAGCTGCAGGATCTCCCTTAACAGCAACAATTTTACCATTTTTAGTCGCCATCATAATACCACAACCTGTACCACAAAAACGACAAGCCGCTTTATCCCATCTCCAACTATCTTCAGCCTTTCCAGCTGCTGCTTCCAACTCTGCTGGGACAGTCATACCTATAGCTGCCGCTGCAGATGCTGCTGCTGAACTTTTCAGAAATTTTCTTCTAGAAAGTGACATATTTTCTCCTATTTGATAATTATTTAAAATATAACAATTTGAGAGAGTGTCATACTTCAGTTTTGTTAAGGTGTCCATTAACAGTACAAATATTACTCTTATAAAGAAAAAAAAGATTTGACTTATGTCAAGAAAGTAGATTATTTATTTTATATTAGTTTTATTATAGAGCTTCTACATCTCTTGACAAGATTTTGTAAGTTTATGAAGCTCATCTTTGAGTTTTTGAAGTTTTTTTGTGGAGTTTAGGAGTTCTTCTGTTGACTCTATGACTATATCTTCACTATTGTTTAAGTGCTTTGAGATTGAAGATTTATCTTGTATTTCATCAATAATTGTGTCAAACTCATCTGTGAGCTCTTCTAATTTCAAAGAGGCTATTTGAGACTGCTGTAGTGCTTCATTAGAGTGGTCTACTGCAGAGTTTATTTTATTTATAAAACAGTTTATTGTATCACTTACTTCTAAAATTTCACTTTCAGCATCAATATTCATTGGTGTGAGTTTTTCATCACCTTCATTTAATATGAGCTCCTTAGAGTATTTCATGAACTCTTCAGCATGTGACTCAATCTCTTTGAGTCTAAAGAGTGAGTAGATAAAAAGTGTAAGCAATAGAGCAGCAGAGATATACTGAAAAATTTTCATATACTCTGTTTTACTTTCACTGTAGTTAGTGTACATAGTAACGACTTTATCAACATTATCGAGTAAAGTAGCATTGTTTTTATATATCGATAAAACTATTTGCTGAAGTTGTTCCTCTTTGGCTTTTTTATCTGAGTTTGTTAAGATTTTAAAGTTTTGAATATCTTCGTAAAAATCACGCCAAAGTCTATCTACAACGATTATTTGCATCTCAATTTTAATAGTAGGAGGTGCATGTATTCTTTTATCTTCATCTCCATGTTTTAATGTATTTAAGCCTTTGATAAATTCGTCTACTGCTGCGTTTAATTCATAAAAGTCTTTATTAGAACTATAGTTTATATAGAAAATATTCTTAGATATTTTTTGAGTGAGCATTCTCTGTTTACCTGCTATATTAATTATCATGGCATCTTTAACATTCTGCTGATTAAGATAAATAGTAACTACTATCGTTGTCAGCATCAAGATGAGTAAAAGAGCTCCTATAAGCTTGATTTTCGTACTTATTTTATTTGGCATTAACATGATTTACAGACCTTTATATATATTTATTAGAGCATTTTTATCTTTAACAATAATATCAGATTTTTCTATATCTATTATTTCACTTCTTTTTAGTTTTTTTAATACTCTTGAGAGTGTTTCTGGTTGTATATGAAGCATAAATGAGACATCCTGTCTTTTCAGCTTGTTGAATATTTCTAAGTCATCACTTAACATAAAAGCAACTTTTGCTGTAGCATCAAAGACAAGTTCACGGTTGACTACACAATGAAGTTGTTGTGTTTTTAAAAGTATCTCATTGATAAATTCATTATTGAGTATATTTTTAGCAAGAAAATTTGCTTTGAACTGCTTAAAATCTATCTCTAATATTATAGAGTCTTCTAAAAACTCAGCATTTGAAAAACAGTGGATGGTATTCATCTCTATCGAGGTCAATTCAGATATTAAAGAGTCTTCGTATATATGATATAAAAATATTTCATTGTCATATTTATCTATTTTATATACTTTTAAAAGTCCAGATACTAAAAAATATAATTTATCATTAGTGTCATTTTCATAGTAGAGTATTGAGCTTTTGGCATACTTTACAGGTTTAGCCATATTCTTTATAATATTAATATGCTCATCACTTAATGTGCTAAAGAAATTTAGTTTTTGAACATATTTTAGAGTCTCTTCCATAAAACTACTTTTAGATTATTTATCTACAATTTTAGCATAAAAAATAAGTGAAGAGATAAGGTGGCATAAGATATGCTTTATAAAGAGTAAATATAGGGAGTAGCATGCAGTTTATAGAGGCACTGAAGTTAAAGAGTAAACTATTATTTCTTTTTATACTTATCACAGTTGGTCTGATAACTGTGGGTGTTATGGGTAGTATGCACCTAGACTCGATGAAAAAGAATATAGACTCATTATACTTTGGTTCTCTAGTCCCTGTGAATGAACTCAATGCAATAATTCATACATATAACAGTACACTATCTACAACACTCCAAAGAGCAAGTAGACTTGAGATTAGTAACTCACAAGCCTCTGCTAGCATTGAAAAGTCATTAGTAAAGATTGACAAAACATGGAAAAGTTATGAGTCCCACTTTAAGAGAGATGATGAACTCCACTATCTTGAATATGCTGCACTGGAGATAAAAGCTGTAAATAGTTACTTTGTACGTATTTTAAAAGCTACTTATAATGAGAGAGATTTGAGTAATCTTTCTCATAGTGTATTAGAGAAAAAAATATCTCATATTGATACTGTGATTCAAAAATTAATAAACTATGAGATAAATGTAGCCAACTATGAAAGAAAGAAGTTTTTACAACTCTATAACAACACTCTAATAAAGTTAGGCGTAGTACTCTCTTTAATTATTATAGCAATTTTAGTCGTCTCTTTATATGTCTTTTTAAGTATTCAAAAAGACCATACGAAACTCGAAGAGACTACAAAAAAACTTCGTCGTGCAAACAAAAAACTTGAAAATGTTTCCTATACAGATTCGCTCACGGCTCTGCATAATAGAAGATACTTTAATCTAGTGTATGACAAAGAACTCAAACGAGCAAAACGCGATAAGAGTTATATAACCTTTATGATGTTAGATATTGACTTCTTTAAGCAGTATAATGATACTTATGGGCACATAGAGGGCGATTATGCTCTTAAGTCAGTTGCCAAAGTCTTAAAAGATACGCTCAAACGTCCGAGTGACTTTGTGTTTAGACTAGGTGGTGAAGAGTTTGGTGTTCTTCTTACACAGACAGATGAGTCCAGTAGTGCAAAACTTGCTCGTGATATTTGTGATGCTGTGAGAGCAAGAGAGTTAGTACATGAAAGTTCAAAAGTGAATCAATATCTTACTATGTCAATTGGTGTAGTCTGCTGTATCGCAGATGAAGCATTAAATGAAGAGATACTGATTTCTCGTGCTGATGAGATGCTATATGAGGCTAAAGAGACAGGCAGAGATAGATATGTAATCACATCAAATGTAAGTGAAGCAAAAGCGCAGCGTGTCGGAGATTTTAGCGCGTAATATTAAAGAACTATACAAAGGAAGAGAGATGCTAGAGTATCCAGAGTCATTAAAAAACTCAAAATCTTTACTCGCAAAATATTTAACCAAAGAGCTCTTTGATGAACTCAAAGATAAAAGAACATCGCATGGCTTTAGTCTAATTCAGGCAATTAACTCAGGTGTAAAAAATCTAGATAGTGGGATTGGTGCATATGTGGGAGATGAAGAGTCTTATCAACTTTTTGCCCCTCTTTTTGATCCTATCATTGAAGAGTATCATGGTTTTTCAAAAAATGACAAGCACAAAAGTAATTTAAATCCTGATGATTTAAATGCACCAAATCCCGATTCAGAGGGTAAATATATTTTATCTACACGTATTCGTGTAGGGCGTAATGTAAAAGATTTACCTCTAGGTCCTGCGATAAGTAAAGAGCAACGTGATTGGATTGAGAATCAGGTCTCGACTGTTTTAAGTGCCTTTGAGGGAAATTTGGGTGGAAAATACTATCCGCTAAATAATATGAGTGAAGAGGATAGAACATCTCTGATTGCAGATCACTTTTTGTTTAAGGCAGGAGATAGATTTCTAGAAGCTGCAGGACTCAATCGTGACTGGCCAAGTGGGCGAGGTATCTTTCACAATAATGAAAAAACTTTTCTAGTTTGGATAAATGAAGAGGATGAGTTGAGAATCATCTCTATGCAGCAAGGCGGAGATATTAAAGAGGTCTTTACAAGACTCACTACAGCTATTGCAGAGATTGGTAAAAGGGTAGATTTTGCATATAATGAGCATCTCGGATTTATTACCTCGTGCCCTACAAATTTAGGGACTGCTATGCGTGCAAGTGTACATATCAAACTCCCTAACTTAAGTGCAAAAATGGATGAGTTCCAAGCTATAGCGGATAAATACAATGTTCAAATTCGCGGTATTCATGGTGAGCACTCAGAGAGTGAGGGTGGTGTGTATGATATATCAAATAAACGTAGACTTGGTGTGAGTGAAGTTGAGTGTGTTCAAGATATGCATGATGGAGTAGTTGCACTTATCAAGCGTGAAAAAGAGCTAGAAAACAGATAAAAAGCTTTGAGGCTCTATTTATTATTTTTAAATCGAAACCCTTCGGCTTTAAGGAGTTCTCGTAGTTTCTCTTGAAGTTCACCCTGAAACTCCATCCAGTTCTCTTTGTAGCTACCACCACATCCTATTCTCTTTTTCAAAAGTTTTAGCAGTGCATTTGCATCCTCACGTGGAAGTTGAAACTCTCCAACAAGTGTGACAACTTTACCACGGCGTTTCTCACGTTGAAATTTCAAAAAGTGCTTGGATGGCTCTAAAATTTCGTTTGAGATAGTAGTTTTGCGAGGGCTTTGAACTTCTGCCCAGCCATCATCAATGTCAGCACCGATAAAAAGATCTAGTTTTTTACCTCTACTCATGCGCATCTCCATTTTGCAATTAAAGAACTTTTTGTGCTAAAACACTCATTGTATTATTATCATATTTCGAAGTTTTTACACTCTCTAATACATCTTCTTGGCTTAGTTTTGTACTATCATAAACAATTACAATTGACTCATCGCCATGTTTTAAAAATGTGTTTTCTCCAAACTCTGTATAGCGTGTAGCGCCAATACTAACAATAGCCTCAGCAGGATTACCACAAGCGTGAATATATTCACTTAAAGGCTCAAGTGGACCAAAGTTCTCTTGAAAGTTAATCTGGTTTAACATCCAATCAACTAACTTTTCATGGAAGTAACTGTATCCAGTAAGCTCGACATTCTCACCGTATGCATACACTTCACCATCTCTTCTTAAAAAAGAGCAGATAGAGTAGTTGTCTATGTTGCCACCCTCAGAAAATTTATCTATCTCAATAATATTGTTTGAGAAACCTTTTGTCTCAACTCCCCAGTTCTTTTTGTCACTGATTTTCTCAGCGCCTTTAACGCGGATTGAGTAGTCATTGTAAGCTCCAAAATATCTTGGAGTTATTTTAGATAATCTTCCTGTTGTGTACTCTAAGTCACAGATGAGTCCAACTTCTGGCTCTGCTTGTACATTGAGCTCTTGTCCATCTGGTAGTCTAAGATTGTCAGCTCCAAGAGGGTAAGTAGACAAGATTTTTTTAGCTTTTAACTCTGCTTGATTCACAGGATTTTGTATTTTTGGCAAGAAGAAAGGGAACATCCCTTTTGGTGCTGCTTCATCTGCTGTAATTACATCCTTAAAATCTTCCGCCTCACCTGCTTGGTCGAGATGAAGTGCAAAATTTCCCGCTATTCCAAGCCCAAGAAAATGTTTATACTTTGCCATTAAATATTTCCAGCTGCTCTCTCTTCAGCAAAATCTTCATAAGAACCTTTGAAATCGATGATAGTGCCATCAGCTTGTATCTCGATGATACGATCAGCAAAGGCATCAAGTAACTCACGGTCATGAGATACACAGATTACATTTCCTTTAAACTCGTGCAGTGCTTCACCAAGAGCAACGATAGCCTCAAGGTCAAGGTGATTTGATGGCTCATCAAGAAGTAAAAAGTTACCATTTTCAAGCATCATTTTACTAAGCATCATTCTATGTTTTTCACCACCTGAAATACTTACAACAGATTTCTCTTGTTGCTCACCATTAAAAAGCATACGACCAAGGCAGTTTCTAATCTCAGCAATATCACGCTTAGGATCAAACGCACGTAACCAGTCGTATAGCGTACCGTCACCTTCAATAATATCAGCAGTATCTTGAGGAAAGTATGAAGGCTCGATTGTAGCACCCCAATGAAGCTCTCCTGCATTTGCTTTCATCTCTTCCATAAGGATTTTCATAAGTGTAGTTTTACCAACACCATTTCCACCAATAAGAGCGATTTTCTCATCTGGAACAACTTTAAAACTTATGTCATTTAAAACAGAATTGTCACCATATGCATGAGTGATATTGATAACATTAAGTGCCTCATCACCCATTGTACGTTTTGCTTTAAAAACTATGCTTGGGTCACGACGAGATGATGGTTTGATATCATCAATAACAAGTTTATCAAGCTGTTTTTGACGTGATGTAGCTTGTTTTGCTTTTGATGCATTTGCCGAGAAACGACGAACAAAAGCTTCTAGCTGTTCTTTCTCTTTCTCTTTTTTTGCATTGTCAAGTTCCATCTGTTTTGCCATAACATTTGCAGCGATGTACCAGTCATCATAAGTACCAGTAAATTCACGGATTTTTTGGTAATCAACATCAAGGATATTTGTAACAACTGCGTTTAGAAAGTGTCTATCGTGAGAGATAACAACAAGTGTACCTTCGTGGCGTTGAAGCTCATTTTCTAACCAAGTAATAGTTTCAATATCTTGATTATTTGTAGGCTCATCAAGGAATAAAACATCAGGTTTTGGGTAGAGAACTTGTGCAAGTAAAACTTTAAATTTATCAGCACTATCAAGGGTACTCATAAGCTCTTGGTGTTGTTCCGCTGGTATTCCAACATTCTCAAGTATTTTCGCGATATTTACATCATACTCATATGTTGGATCCTCTTCAACACAGATAACTTCTAAATCAGCTAAACGGTTGTTTACAGCATCATCTTCAAAATCACCTGTTGCGTAAAGATCTTCTTTTTCTTTGATAGCATCATAGAGTCTCTTGTTTCCATAAAGAACAGCATCCATAATAGTGTACTCTTCATAGGCATATTGATTCTGTCCAAGTACGCCTACCTTGAGACCATTCTCAACATTGATATCCCCTTCGTACTCATCTATTTGACCAGAGAGAATTTTTAAAAAAGTTGTTTTACCAGCACCATTAGCACCGATAAGACCATATCTTTTGTGACGGTCTAGTTTTAGGTTGATATCTTGAAACAGAACTCTGTTTCCAAAACGCATGATTAGATTATTTACAGTTACCATTGATTACTCGCTCAAATATTTTTCGCGATTATATCCAAGTGTTGTTTAAAAGATGATTATTTACCAGTATATAACTGTCTTGGACGTGCTATTTTCATTGATGTGTCCTTTTTAAACTCTATCCATTGTGTAATCCAACCAGCAGTTCTTCCTATAACAAAAACAGGAGTAAACATCGATTTTTGAATACCTAAAGCTGTAAGAATTACTCCTGAATAAAAATCGATATTTGGATAGAGTTTTCTACTTATAAAGTACTCATCGTTTAGGGCTATCTCTTCTATTTTTGCAGCAATTTCCATAAGATGGGAATCAAGATTCAGTTCACTTTTTAATTGATCTTGCAACTCTTTTAAAACTTTAGCACGAGGGTCAAAATTTTTATAAACGCGGTGTCCAAAACCCATGAGTCTAAAACTATCATTTGGATCTTTTGCTTTGGCTATATACTTATCAACATTTTCAACACTGCCAATCATCTCTAGTTGTAAGATTACAGATTCATTTGCACCACCATGAGCTCTTCCCCAAAGTGCAGATATACCGGCACTTATAGCAACGTATGGGTGAGCACCTGTGGAAGCTACACCTCTTACTGTTGTAGTAGAGGCATTTTGCTCATGGTCTGCGTGAAGAGTAAAAATTGTATCTAAGGCTTTAATCTCTATCTCTTTTATCTTCTCCTCCCCCTCCATCCCTCTGTGCATTTTACCACCAGGATACGCGCGAAGCATATAGAGAAAATTTTCTGTATACCCTCTATCTATATCTGGATGGATAAATGGTGCACCGATTGAGTGTCTGTATGCAAAGGCAGCAACAGTTGGGATTTTAGCAATTATACGTCTAGCCATCTCCTGATATCCACTCTCATCTGAAATCTCTAAATGGTCATAATAGAATGTAGATAGTGCGGCAGCAGCTGCTGTGAGTGTTGCCATTGGGTGTGCACTTGCTGGAAATGCAGCAAAAAGGTGTCGAAGATTTTCATGAATTAAAGAGCGGTGGCGTAGCTCTAAATCGAACTCTTTTAACTCTGTTTCATTTGGAAGTTCAGAGTTAAGAAGAAGATAACATGTCTCTAAAAAAGTATGTTCGTTTGCAAGTTTTTTTATCTCTATACCACGATATCTTAACTCCCCTTTAGCCCCGTCTATAAAGGTTATATCTGATTTACAACTTGCTGTTGAAGTAAAACCATTATCGTAAGTAAACATCCCAGTTTCACTGTAAAAGGAAGAAATATCAACTGCATTTGGTCCACGTGTTGCGTCTAGAATATTAAATTCGTAGGTCTTACCAGTAACATTATGTATCATTGTAATTGTGTTTTTCATATATAACTCCTTAAGCGAGGTCTCTATAAGCAATAATTCTATGACTTTATTGCTTATTATTGCGTTAACTTTTTAAATCAAAAAATATCTAAAGAAACTTTGTTTCCTAGTATGGAATTGGTTTGACTAACTCTTTATCAAATTTTTTCGCCTTAAAAGTAGCATCTAAGAATTCACAAATGAGTTTTGCATCTTCTTGGGCATTTCCTAAACAGCTTGTTGCTCCTGGAGATGGTGTCATATTAAATACAATTCCATCACCTGTTGTTATCTTCGCTTCACCAAGGAAAAGCTTTTTCGTTTTTTTGTCTATTACTTGAGGGCGAAGACCACCAATACCATCCGCAAACTCTATATCATCTTCAGTCATTGATGGGACAATCTTTTGCACCTCTTTTGCAAAAAGTTTACGTCGTACACCAGGAACTTCATACAAAAAGTTCTTAATGGCATACTCTCTAATATCACTGTCATGCATGAGGTCATAAAATACCTCTATAACTTCAGGAGATGGAGCAAGCGTCTCTATAAAGTCTAAAAAGTGTGCATGATGATAGCGTTCAAGTTTTGGTAGCACTATGGCAGTTGGACCAAAACGTACTATATTATCATGCACTATATCAGGGTCACCATGGATAGCGGCAAAAGGTAGCTTAGGGTTTTGAATCGTATAAACTTTTGATTTGAGTGAGTCAACTTTAGAGTAGTAAAAACTACCACCAACTGGCAGACAAGAGAAATCTTTTCCATGCCCCATTTTATGAGCTAGCAGAAGTGAATGTGCACCTGCATTGACTACAACATAATCAGAATAGTAAGCTTTTCCTTCTACTATTACTTTGAATTTGTCACCTTTTTTCTTAATCTCATCTACCTCTTTATTGAGGTGTATGTCTATGTTTGAATTCTCTCTTTTTGCATTTCTTACAAAACTTTTTGATATTTCTCCAAAATCAACAGCACTCCATCTTTTCGTTGTACCCATAGCAGTGATATTTTGAGATTTTTTACGCCCTTTTAGTAGTGCGGGTTCCATCTCTGCAAGTTTTTCTTTATCCCAAAGTTCCATATATGGGAACTCTTTTTTAAACTCTTTATAGCGCTCTTTTATAAACTTTACCTCTTTATCTCCAACGCCTAAAGCCATCTTAGGAATTTTAAACATATATTTGTTTTCGTAGCCATAAAGCTTTCCATAGTTCTCAACCATTGTTGCAGTTCTATTTGTGATTTGCGCTTTTTTAAGTGTATAGTTTGTTTCTATATCCCCACAATGGAGTGTCTGTGAATTCCCTTTAGCTGATGAGTTCAAAGTTGCAAAATCATTGTACTTTTCAAAGAGTGCTATATCTTTTATATCTGTATATTTTGCTAGTGTATAAAGTAAAGCAGTACCTGAGATACCACCTCCGACAATGATTACGTTATAGTAGTTCTTTTTCGCCATTTGATACCCTTAAACATAGTATTATGTACAATTGTAACAAAATTACTATAAAATACAACATGCAAATAAGAGAATTAGATTTAAAAGAACTTTACACCATATATGATGTCCTATCGCAACTTAGAACAAATCTATCTTACAAAGAATTTGAAGACTTAGTATATGATATGCGGCATATGGATTATAAGATGATTGGAATCATGGAAGGTGATAATCTGATTACATATGCGGGTGTAGCTATACAAACAAATCTTTACCATAAACGCCATCTCTATGTTTTTGATTTAGTTACAGATGAAAAATACACAGCGCTGGGCTATGGAAAGATGATGCTTGAGTATTTAGTTGACTATGCAAAGATGGGAATGTGTGAAAATATTGTGCTCTCTTCAGGATTTAGTAGGGAAGAGACTCACAGATTTTATGAAAAAAATGGCTTTGACAAAAAAAGTTTTGTTTTTTTAAAAACCATTTAAAATTTTTGTGATTGTGATATACTAACATACACTAATAAATGAGAAAATATGAAAACTAAGTCACTGTTTATATCAGCGCAAGAGATAAATGCAGGCACACTTTTTATCTCTATGGGAATGATGGAGATACTCAAAAGAAACCTTCACAATGTTGCATTTTTTCGACCTATTATATATAAAGAAGATGTTATTGATGGAGATATAGACTTTATACTCAATCGTTATGATTTAGATATGAAGTATGAAGATGCTTACGGTTTTGATGTTGATTATGTTGAAGATATGATAGCCTCAAATAAAACGAACACTCTCATCAATCAATTGATTGGAAAATTTAAAAAACTAGAAGAGCAATATGATTTTGTCTTATGTGAAGGGATAAGACGTTCATTTTTAAGTTCTAATATAAATTATGATTTAAATGTAAAAATTGCACAAAACTTTGGTTCTTCTTATATTAATATTATCAATGCAAAAGAGGATAGTGCAAAAGAGGTTTATGAAAGTATTCAGATTGAACATGAAAATATCATCTCACAGGGATGTACCCATTTTGCAACTTTTGTAAATCGTTTAGATGAGAAGAAACAGAGTGCACTTGAGACAAAATTACAAACAAGTGAGTGCAGAAAAGGGACTTATCTGCTAAGAGAAGTAGAAGAGTTAAGTCTACTGAGTATACGTGATGTTATTGAGTCTTTAAACGCAAAAGAGGTTCTTATATCTCCAGAGGACTATACGAGAAGTATAAAAGGTGTTAAGGTCGCAGCACTGACATTAAACAATTTTCTTGATTATATAGAAGAGGGTGATTTAGTGATTGTACCTGCTGATAGGTCAGATATCATATTAGGTCTTTTGGGAGCTATGTACTCTAATGCTTATCCTAGTGTGTCAGTGATAGTTTTTCCTTTTAATATGGAAGCCCATCCAAATATAAAAAAGTTGGTCTTAGGACTAGAGCAGTTTAGTATACCTATACTCTCTGTTAAAACTGACACATATCTCACAGCAAAAAATATATCTCATGTGCATTCACGTATACGCGTAACAAGTGAGAGAAAAATCGCTTTAGCATTGGGGCTTTTTAACTCTAGTGTAGATATTGAGTTTATAGAGAATAAAATAGCATCTTCTGTAAACAATGTAATGACTCCTCTTATGTTTGAGTATAAACTTTTTGAATTAGCCCGATCAAACAAGAAGAAGATTGTGCTTCCTGAGAGTTCTGATGAGAGAATCTTAAGAGCGGCAGAGATTATTTTACTACGTGAAGTAGCTGATATTATTCTCCTTGGCGATGAAGATGTTTTAAAAGAGAACTATCTGCGTTTAGGGCTTGACTTAAGTAAGGCTACTATCATAAATCATACAAATTCAAAACTTATGCATGAGTTTGTGTATCACTTTTATCAGATGAGAAAAGATAAAGGCTTAACTTTTCAAGCCGCAGAAGATGCTATGACGCATATGAACTATTTTGCGACAATGATGGTACAGCTTGGATATGCTGATGGAATGGTGAGTGGCGCTATCGGCTCAACTGGGGAGACAATACGTCCTGCTCTGCAAATCATAAAAACAAAACCCGATGCATCTATAGTTTCGAGTGTATTTTTTATGTGTCTGAAAACAAAAGTTCTTGTTTATGGTGATTGTGCTGTAAATCAGGATCCAAATGCAGAGGAGTTAGCTCAAATTGCACTCTCTTCGGCAAAAACTGCTAGCTCTTTTGGGATTGAACCTAAGGTGGCTATGCTCTCTTACTCAACAGGTGAGAGTGGCTCGGGTATTGATGTTGACAAGGTGAGAGAAGCTACAAAAATTGTTAAAGAAAAATCTCCAGAACTTCTTATTGAAGGCCCTATACAATATGATGCGGCAGTCAATAAAAATGTAGCTTCTAAAAAACTTCCAAACTCTAAGGTAGCAGGGGAGGCGAGTGTATTTATTTTTCCAGATTTAAATACGGGAAATAATACTTATAAAGCCGTACAACGCTCTAGTGACGCAGTTGCTATTGGTCCAATTCTTCAAGGATTAAATAAGCCTGTTAATGATTTAAGTCGTGGATGTTTAGTTGCTGATATTGTCAATACTATCGCAATTACAGCTATTCAAGCAGGACAAGAGTAGTGAAAGTTGCAGTTATAAACGCAGGGAGTTCTTCTGTAAAGTTTAAACTCTTTGATATGCAAACAAAAGAGCCATTACAAACTGTAAATATAGAGCATATAGGAGAAGAGGGTGGTGCATTTAAAAACCATCATGAAGCAATTAAGAGTATAGGTATCGACTTTTCATCCATTGATGCCATTGGTCATCGCGTAGTTCACGGTGGAGAGAAGTTAAGTAAATCTGTTTTGATTGATGCTGGAGTTATAGATGAAATAGATAGACTCTCTTCACTTGCACCTCTGCATAACCCAGCTAACTTAGAAGGTATTTTAGTTGTAATGAAAAAAGCTCCTACTACTCCTCAGATAGCTGTTTTTGATACTGCATTTCACTCAAGTATGGCTCAAGAAGCATATATGTATGCACTTCCTTATAAGATGTATGATACGCATAAAATAAGAAAATATGGCTTTCACGGAACTTCTCATTCCTATGTTTTAAAAGAAGCAGCAAAGATTTTAGGTAAAAATGTGAGTGAATTAAATATCATAAGCCTTCATCTTGGAAATGGTGCAAGTGCTTGTGCAATTAAAAATGGCAAAAGTGTAGATACTTCTATGGGTTTTACTCCACTTGAAGGTCTTGTAATGGGAAGTAGAAGTGGTGATATAGATCCTGCAATACTCCTTTATATGCAAAGAGAATTAGGCATGAGTGTTGATGAAATTGATAAGCTTTTAAATAAAGAGTCTGGACTTTTAGGTATCTGTGGAGATAATGATGTTAGAACTATTATTGAAAGTAAAGATGAAAAAGCAAAATTAGCACTCGATATGATGACACGACGAATACAGAAGTATATAGGCTCTTATATGGCACTTTTAGAGAGCGTTGATGCGATTGTATTTACTGGTGGAATAGGTGAAAATTCTGCTTATATTAGAGAGAGAGTTTTAGAGTCTAAAATGTTTCATGGAATAAAATCTTTAGTGATTAATACAAATGAAGAGTTAGAAATTGCAAATGAGTGTTTGAAAGTTTTGAAAAAATAAAAACGTAGAAAAAATTACAGGCAAAAAGCCTGTAAAGTGTGTGTAAAACCTAAAGTGGAGTTACGTTCTCAGCTTGTGGGCCTTTTTGACCTTCACCAACTTCGAAAGTTACACGTTGACCATCAGCAAGTGAAACACGTCCACCATTTGGGTTGTTTACTTGACGGAAATGTACGAATACATCTTTTCCACCATTATCTTGTTCTATGAAACCATAACCTTTTTCGTCGTTAAACCATTTGATTTTACCATCAATTAATTCTGCCATTGTAGTACCTCATATATAATATCACTTTTAATTATCTTAAAAATGGAGTCAAAAATTGGAGAGTCTTTAGGTAACAATTGAGCAAAATTACAAAATCACACACTAAAGATGAACTCGAGCCTCATCTTTCATCGTCAAAAGTATAGCAAAAATTATTGTTAATTACAATAATTTTTTAAAAAGGCGATAGTATCTATATGCAAAGTGTGCAATATTTGTCTAATATTTGCTTATATTAAGGGGCTATAATGAAAATATCATCTAATGTAGAATTAATACAATCAGCTAACAATCCATCAACAATTAAGAGTTTATATACTGAAAAACTCACAAAAGATGAGGTAAGAGAGTTAAGGGCTCAGATAGTAGAGAATGCTCATGCTTTTACTTTTAAATCAACAGCAATTCAAACTAACACACTCAAGTTAGAAGAGAAGTTTGTCCAATCTTATGAAGAGTTTCAAAGCTTTTTAAAAGATGTTGCGTACAGTGGTAAACCTATTGCTGAACTTTCTCAAGATGAAGCATCTGAGCTAGTGAGTGAAGATGGACTATTTGGAATTACACAAACATCCCAAAGAGTAGCAAACTTTGTTATAAGTGGGGCAGGTGATAATGCAGATAGAATGCGTGCTGGACGTGAGGGGATGCTACTTGGATTTCAGCAAGCCCAAGAGATGTGGGGTGGCGAGTTACCAGAAATTTCTCAAAAGACGATGAAAGCAACTATCGAGATGGTTGATAAAGCTATGTATGATTTAGGTTTTTCTATTTTAAATGAAGAGGTTTAGTAATTAAATTTTTTATTCAGTAGTAAATATATAGATATTTTGACACTGAACACGGGAAAAACGTATGCAGTTAAGAGCAGAACAAGGTATGCCTATGTGAAAAACAGGTAATATTCCTGAGTTCAGTTAATTTGACACCAATATTGACACAAAAAAAACAGAATTTTTAGTAATAGCTTAGGAAATCAAGTTTTATGGGGTTAGATTGTTGTGGCTCCGGATACTGGATTCGAACCAGTGACCAAGTGATTAACAGTCACCTACTCTACCGCTGAGCTAATCCGGAATATATAAAGTTCTACGTTAAATGGTGTCAAAGGGGGGACTTGAACCCCCGACCCCCGGCTTATGAGACCAGTGCTCTAACCAGCTGAGCTACCCTGACACTTATTTTGTAGACCGGAATTATATCTTTCAAAAGCTTTTGTTTTCCTTTTGTTGGTGATGTTTTTAATAAGTTTATAAATCCTAATATATGAATAATGCTAGTATGATAGCAATAATTGCTTTTTTAGAGTTATCAGGATAAAATAGTAATAGAAATTATCAAAGGGTATTAGTATGGATTATAAAGAAGTATCTAAATATACTAAGAATTTGTCAGTGTTGTATGTCGAAGATGAAGTAAGCTTGCTCGAAGAGACGGCTTCTTTCTTGGAAGATTTTTTTTATAGGGTGGACACTGCTGAAAATGGTTTAATTGGATTTAATAAATACAACGAGTATTATGAGCGTGAATCAAAATATTATGACTTAGTGCTTACTGATATTAATATGCCAGTTATGAATGGAATGGACTTAATTAGGGATATATATGCAGTAAATAAAATACAACCAGTCATAGTTGTTTCAGCGTATAGTGAGTCATCTAAATTAATACAAATGATTCAAGCGGGTGTTAATAACTTTTTAATGAAACCAATTAATCCAGAAGAGTTTATGACAATGCTATATAAAATATCTAAAGATATAGCAAATGAAATAAATATAACTAAATATCGTGCAGACCTAGAAGATTTAAATAAAAACCTAGAGGGCAAGGTAACTGAGTTGTCAGAAGAGGTTCTTTATACGCAACAGTTATCTATAGAGATGATAGGAAATTTGATAGAGAGCCATGATGGGGAAGTGAGTACCCATGTAAAAAGAATAGAAAAATATACAGTGCTAATTCTAGATGAACTTAAAGCTACAGTTGGTGTTGATGAAGAGTTAGCTGAAATAATACCTTTATCGGCTCTTTTACATGATATTGGGGAGTTAATGCTTCCAGGTGGTATCCTCACAAAACCCTCAGCTTTAGATAGTGACGAAGTAGAGATCATGCAAAAGCATGCTAAATTAGGTTCTGACATCTTAAAAGAAGCGAATGAAACTTTCAAAAAACACTTTAACAAAGATAGTTACATGAAAGTAGCTAGTGATATCGCTATGTATCATCATGAAAAATGGAATGGCACAGGTTATCCTGAAGGACTCAGTGGAGAAGATATCCCCTTGGCAGCTCGTATAGTAGCTATAGCAGATGTATATGATGCCTTAAGAAGTACAAGAGTCTATAAAGAGGCGTTTACACACGAAGAGTCAACAAGACAGATAGTAGAGGGGAGTGGCAAAAGTTTTGATCCAAATCTAGTCAATATATTTTTACATAAAAATCAAGAATTTAAAAAAGTTTTTGATACTTTGCATTCATAATCTTTAAGGAAGAGAATTGATTCAAACATTAAAAACATTAGATTACAATAGAGAGCTTATAGAACTACTTTTACTAGATAAAATAGGAGCAATAGGCTTTTATTTGGCAATGCCAGTTGTCTATTTTATAATTTTTAGAGATATCATTCCATTTGAGATACTATTGGTATGGCTATTTTTACAGATTCTGATGTATGTGATTCGGACCAATATTACACAAGATTTTTTAGCAGTTCTTTTTACAGAAGATGATGAGAGGATTAAGCAACTTCTCAAATTCCAATTAACAACAATATTTGTAAATGCCTTGCTATGGGGTATAGCAGCCTCCTTGACAGTGGTGTATGCTCAAGAGAATTTAGTACTGATGATGATAGCTGCACTCTTTATAATGTTTACATTTTCCATAGCTGTACTGACGCCTGTTTTTCATGCAATTTTTATATTTATTGTTACCATAATTGTCACCTTTGTAACAGCACTCTTTCTTTTAACAGATTCCTATATTTTTAATCTTTCTACATTCTTTTTACTGGCATATCTAGTTCTTTTTCTTCCTGTTACATTTAAAGTTTATAAAGCTATTTTTATGTCTATAAAACAGAAAGAGGAGATACTCTTTTTTAACTATAACCTAGAGAAAAAAATCTCTGAAGCAACAAATGAGTTAGAAGAGAAAAATATAAAACTTACAGACTCTGTAGAGAATTTTGAAACACTTTTAGATTCGACAATGGAGATGATAATTATTACAGATGTAAATAAAATTATTATTGATATTAATCGTGCAGGTGTTGAATTACTCTCAGCTAGTGACAGAGACTCTTTACTAGGTCGAAGATTACCAGATTTTGTGCAGGAAAAAGATAGACATAAGCTTACTGATATTCTAAAAGGAACGGACATTGAAAGAACTGAGTTATCAATGCGAAAAATTGGTGGAGAAAATTTTCCAACGCTGGCAAACTCACAAAATGTTGTTCAAAAAGGAAGAACGCTTCGAATCCTTACTATGCAGGATTTAACACAGGTTCAACAAAGAGAGAGACAGCTCTTACAGCAGAGTCGTATGGCACAAATGGGTGAAATGTTAAGTATGATTGCGCACCAGTGGAGACAGCCTTTAGGTGCTATTAGTAGTGCTGTTTTTGGGATACAAACAAAGCTTGCAACTGGTAAATTTGATGGACAAGAGAGTAATGAAGAGTTATATAAATATTTAGATGCAAAACATAAAAGAATTAATGAGTATGTTCAGTTTCTCTCAACGACTATAGATGACTTTAGAAACTTTTTTAAACCAGATAAGAAAAAAGAGTTAGTAACATTTGAAAGTCCTATAGGCAGAGCACTCCAAATAGTTGAAAGCTCATTAATATCAAAAGGTATCGATATTGGTTTCACATTTAATGTAAATGAGAAAGTTGCTATGTTTCAAAATGAGATAATGCAGGTTATTTTAAATATCATAAAAAACTCTGAAGATAACTTTTTAGAAAAAGGAATTTCAAATCCTAAAATTAGGATAGAGACAAAAACAATGCCAGCCCATTATGAGATTAAGGTTTCTGATAATGGTGGAGGGATTTCAGAACATATTATTGCTAATATTTTTGACCCTTACTTTTCTACAAAAGATGAAAAGAATGGAAGTGGTCTTGGGTTGTATATGTCAAAAATGATGATTGAAGAGCATAGCGGTGGTCTTTTAGAGGTTGAGAATACAGAAGATGGTGTTGCATTTAAAATATTGATACCAAACATAAATTCAAAATTGAGTAATTTCTAAAAATTAAATCTATTATGGTAGAATTTCAATTATAAAATATATAGTAAATATTAGTAAGGATATTGAATGAATTTTCAACCATTAGGTAAAAGAGTTTTAGTTAAAAGAGTAGAAGAGACAAACACAACTGTATCAGGAATTATCATCCCTGATAACGCTAAAGAAAAGCCATCTCGTGGTGAAGTAGTAGCAGTAAGTAAAGAAGTGACAGAACTTCAAAATGGAAACCAAGTTTTATTTGGAAAGTACGCTGGCAATGAAGTTTCATTTGAAGGCGAAAAGTTTATGGTTTTAGAAGTAGAAGATATTTTCGGAATTATTGGTTAGAAAGAGGCAAGCCTCTTGAGCTTTCTGCTGAAGAAAACCAAGTGTTAACGTAGATAGCGGAATTACTTCCGATATCGTAATAAAAAAGATGAAGGGTTCCCTTCATTTTATGAAATAAAATTAAGGAATATATTGATGGCAAAAGAGATAATTTTTTCAGACAATGCAAGAAATTCATTGGCTCGTGGTGTAGCACAACTTACAGATGCAGTAAAAGTAACAATGGGACCTCGTGGTCGTAATGTTCTTATTCAAAAGAGTTACGGTGCTCCTGTAATCACTAAAGATGGTGTTTCAGTTGCTCGTGAAATAGAACTCAAAGATAAACTAGAAGATATGGGTGCTCAACTTGTAAAAGAGGTTGCATCAAATACTGCTGATGAGGCTGGTGATGGTACAACAACTGCAACAGTTTTAGCAAATGCTATTTTTTCTGAAGGTCTTAGAAATATTACTGCTGGAGCAAATCCAGTTGAAGTAAAACGCGGTATGGACAAAGCTTGTGAAGTAATCCTTGCTAATCTAAAAGAGGCTTCTAAAGTTGTAAACGGTAAAAAAGATATAGCGCAAGTTGCTACTATATCTGCTAACTCTGACTCTTCTATTGGTGATATGATTGCTGAAGCTATGGAGAAAGTTGGGCAGGATGGTGTTATCACTGTTGAAGAGGCGAAAGGTATCTCTGATGAACTTGATGTAGTTGAGGGAATGCAGTTTGACCGTGGTTATTTAAGTCCTTATTTTATTACAAACGCAGAGAAGATGATTGCTGAGATTGAGAATCCATGGATTCTTTTAGCTGATAGTAAAATCTCATCACTCAAAGATTTACTTCCAGTATTAGAACAGGTTCAAAAAACTAATCGTCCACTTCTTATTATTGCTGAAGATGTAGAAGGTGAAGCACTTTCAACTCTCGTTGTAAATAAACTTCGTGGTGTTTTAAACATCTCTGCTGTTAAAGCTCCAGGTTTTGGTGATAGAAGAAAAGCGATGCTTCAAGATATCGCAACTTTAACTGCTGGTACAGTTATATCTGAAGAGACTGGTCATACTATAGAGGGTACAAATATTCAGATGTTAGGTCAAGCCTCTCGTGTAGTTATTGACAAAGATAACACTGTAATTGTTAATGGTGCAGGTGATGAGGCATTAGTACAAGCTAGAATTGCTGAAATCAAAGTGCAGATAGATGCAACAAGCTCTGAGTATGATAAAGAGAAACTACAAGAACGTCTTGCAAAACTGAGTGGAGGAGTAGCGGTAATCAAAGTTGGTGCTGCAACTGAGACTGAGATGAAAGAGAAAAAAGATAGAGTTGATGATGCCTTAAGTGCAACAAAAGCTGCTGTTGAAGAGGGAATCATTATTGGTGGTGGCGCTGCATTAGTTCGTGCTGCTGCTAAAGTTTCTCTTGAGCTTGAAGGTGACCAGAAGATAGGTTGCGAAATCATTTTACGTGCTGTTAAAGCTCCAATGAAACAGATTGCACAAAATGCTGGTTATGATACTGGTGTTGTTGTAAATGCAGTAGAAAATGCTAAGAATAAAAACACTGGTTTTAACGCTGCAACTGGTGAATATGTTGATATGTTTGAAGCTGGAATTATTGACCCACTTAAGGTTGCTCGTGTAGCACTTACAAACGCGACATCAGTTTCAAGTCTTTTACTGACTACTGAAGCTGCTATTTATGAAATTCCTGTAGAGGAGCCAGCTGGCTTAGATGCTGGTGCTGGAATGCCTCCTCAAATGGGTATGCCTGGAATGGGAATGTAAACAAGCGTTAATAAAATGAGAATTTTTTCTCATTTTTAGCTTTTACACCAGACTCTTCATAATAAACTCCTATTTCTTTTTCATTTGCTTTGCTCTACTAAACTAATAAACATATATTTATTAAAGAGGGAACATGAAAAATAAAATTTTAATCTCCACAGTCTTTATCAGTAATATTATCTTTGCATCACCTGTACCATATAACACAAATCAAATTAGTTTTAACAAAAATATAAAGAGATTTTCTGGTGCAATTAGTAAACATCTTTATGAAAAAGGTCTAAATAAAGATGTTGCACAAGAAAAAGTTTCTAAATTCGTAATAGGTGGGGATTTTGAAAATGATTTGATGGCACAAAATATTTTAAATAATTTTGATACTGTTAAATATGACAACTTAGTCAGTTACATAGCTGAAGCTACCTTGTACTCAAAAAAAGTAGATTTAAGTTCTTATGAGACTCTTATTGGAGTATTTCAAAAGTTAGATAAAGTAATCTTAGATAAACAGACTCTAGCTAAAATAGAAAAAGTAAGTTTAGAAAATGAGAAGATAAGACTGCTTTATGGTGTTTAGAAAAAGAAGAGACCGTAAAATAAACTGTGTAAACCCACCTCTTATCCATTAATCACTTGGTATATTTTGACATAATTTCACTGAAAAATATACTAAGCTGAGGAAAAATCTCATACCAACTCCTGATACTATTAGCATTCCATTTATTCTGTTGCTCCTGCGAGGCAAGGTACATAACTTTAAAAGCAGATTCTACAGTTG
>Ga0209345_10001822_pt1 | contig 24691 bp, 20 predicted proteins | sample Cruoilmetagenom7_FD_187294 | JGI IMG/M metagenome (GOLD analysis project Ga0209345, IMG submission 187294) | Oil polluted marine microbial communities from Coal Oil Point, Santa Barbara, California, USA - Sample 7 (SPAdes) (version 2) | ecosystem: Environmental > Aquatic > Marine > Oil seeps ...
AGGCGAGCGGCAAGGCTGCCGTCTGGCGGCACATCTCGGCCAAGGATCCCTGATTGGCGCGAAACTCCACTTTGCGCTCCATCATCGCACGGCCCAGCGGTCCGGGATTGAACGCGTAGCTAAGACCGGATGTATGGGTCAGCAACTGGTGTAGCGTCGGTGTGGCGCAGGGGGCAGTTTGCTCAAGCGTTTCAGCGCCCGGCACCAAGGCCTGCATCTGGGCAAACTCAGGAATGAATTCCGAGACTGGCGTGTCGAGGTTGAACAGTCCACGCTCGACCAGTTGCATCAACGCCAGTGAGGTCACCGGCTTGGTCATCGAATAGATGCGCGCGACCGTATCACGCGACCAAGCGGTCTGCGCTTTGAGGTCACGCAAACCGCAGTCGTGATAGTACACCTCTTGGCCCTTATGGGTGATAAGAACCGATGCGCCGGCAAAACGGCGCGTGTCGATGTAGCCTTGCATCCAACTGGCGATGCGGGTCAGCCGCCCCCTGTCGAACATCAGACTTCCAGCCACTCCTTGCGCACGTCATCGCGCAGTTTCAGTTCTGCCGGGGTTCCCTCAAACACCACTTGGCCATGCCCCATGACATAGACACGGTCGGCGATATCCATCGCAATAGACAGTTTTTGCTCAACCAGCAGCGTGGAGATGCCGCGTTTGGCGATCTCTTTGAGCACCTCCGCCACCTTTTGCACCATCTGCGGACTTAACCCCTCTGTCGGCTCGTCGATCATCACGAAATCGGGGTCGCCCATAAGGGTCCGGCACATGGTGAGCATCTGCTGCTCACCGCCCGAGAGGACAGAGGCTTCGACATCCGCGCGGCGGTCCAGGTTTTCGAACATGTCGAACATCATCTGCATCGACCAACGCCCTGCGCCGTCCTTCTGTCCGGGCTTAAGGCCCAGCGTCAGGTTCTGGCGGGTGGTTAGGCCGGGAAAAATATCGCGGTTCTCGGGCACATAGCCGATCCCCAAATTCGCCACTTCATAGGCCTTTTTACCCGCGATCTCTTGTCCCTTGAACTTGACCGAACCATGCGGTTCGACCTCTCCCATGATGGCCTTGCAGGTGGTGGACCGGCCCACGCCGTTGCGGCCCAAAAGGGCGACGATCTCGCCCTCCTGCACATTCATCGTCACCCCCTGAAGGATGTGGGACTTGCCGTAATAGGCGTGCATGTCTTGTACTTCGATCAATGTTCTGCCTCCAGCGCAGCGCCCAAATAGGCTTCTTGAACCTTGGGATCAGCGCGAACTGCCTCAGGCGTACCCGTGGCGATGATTTCTCCGTAGACCAGCACGCTGATCCGATCCGCGAGACCAAAGACCACGCCCATGTCATGTTCCACCATGATCAAGGTTTTGCCCTCGGTGACCTTTAGGATCAGGTCGGTAATGTAATCGGTTTCCGAATGGCTCATCCCGGCGGTGGGCTCATCCAACATGATGACATCAGCGCCGCCCGCAATGGTAATCCCAATCTCGAGCGCGCGCTGCTCGGCGTAGCTGAGCGTTCCGGCCGGAAGATCGCGGCGGCTGAGCAGGTTGATCTGATCGAGGATCGCCTCGGCCCCTTCGGTCAGGTCACGGCTGCGGTTCACGAGGTTCCAAAAGCTGTATTTGTAGCCCTGTGCCCACAGCAGCGCGCAGCGGACGTTCTCAAAAACCGTCATCCGTGAGAAGATGTTGGTGATCTGGAACGACCGGCTAAGCCCCTTGCGATTGATCTCAAAGGGTTGCAGTCCCGACAACTCCTCACCGTGCAGTTTGACCGTTCCCGCAGAGGGTGCAAAGCGCGCGGTGATCAGGTTGAACAGAGTGGATTTCCCGGCCCCGTTCGGCCCGATGATCGCATGACGCTCAGCCTTGCCAATAGACAGATCAATGCCGCGGATAATCTCGGCCTTGCCAAAGTTCTTCTTCAGCCCGTTCAGTTCAAGTGCCGGAACACTCATGCGCCACCTCCTGCCATATTGGCCTCGTTCCAGGCTTCTTTGAGGTCAGGTGCCGTCGCACGCGCGATGCCCAGACCGATTATCGTGACCGCGCCAGCGATAAGCCAAGGCAGCAAACTGTGGGTGTCAAATGTCGTCCAGAACAACGTCATCTCGTTGTCGCCCGTTGCGGCATGGCGAAAGTGGAACGTCATTTCGACCAAAGCGGCCAGTCCCAAGATGCCAATCGCGGCTGGTATCAAGGTCTTGAGGTAAGGCATAACCAAATGCCCTGCCTTGCCCAGCTTAAAGACTGGCACATGCATCATGATCAGCCCCGCAAGACCCCCGGGGAAGAACATGACCGTCGCCAGAAACAGAGAGCCCGCGTAGAAGGCCCAAAGCTCGGTCTGCAGGCTGAGAACCGTCTGGACCAAGGTAAAGACCACCGCGCCGATGATCGGCCCAAAGAAGAACCCAACCCCGCCAAGAAAGGTCACAAGAAGGATCACACCAGAGGAAGTTGTGTTGAGGTTTTCTTCGGTCAGGATTTCGTAGTTGATCGCAAATAACCCGCCCGCGATGCCGGCAAAGAAACCCGAGGCGACAAAGCTGTAAAAGCGGACCCATCGGGCAGAGTAGCCAAGGAACTCGGCCCGCTCTGGATTGTCGCGCACGGCGTTGGCCATGCGGCCTACAGGTGTGCGGCTCCAAAGGAACATCAAGAGCGCTGATACGATGACCCAAGCCGCCGTCAGGTAGTAGACTTCGATCTGCTGCAAGAACTCGACGCCAAAGAATGGCTGCGCATAGGTCCGGTCCCCCGACACGCCCTCTTCGCCGCCAAAGAAGGCGACGACGATCACTGAACTGGCCGCGATCAACTCGCCGACGCCCAGAGAGATCATCGCAAACACCGTCCCGGCAGAGCGTGTTGAAAAGGAGCCGACGATCAGCGCCAACCCCATGCCGAACAACCCGCCAAAGAGCGGCAGAATGACCAGCGGGAAGCTGGCAAAGAAGTCGGACATGTTCATGATATGCATACAGGCAAAGCCGCCAACCCCGGCATAAACCGCATGCCCAAAGGACAGCATCCCGCCCTGCCCCAGAAGCATATTATAGGCCAAGGCAAAAATGATGGTGATCGACATCTGGTTCATGATGGTCAGCGCCGAGTTATTGGTGAACACCAAAGGCAAGAACATCAGGATCAGAATTGCGATGACCCAGGGGGCGACCGTCATCATCGGTGTCTGCATGCGCATCCGCTGCGACGGGTCGGTTGGGTCTGTTGTGATTTGCTCGTCGGGCCTTGCGCCCTTCACATCTGTTGTTGGATCACTCATGAATCACGCTTTCCGAATAGACCTTGAGGGCGAAAGATCAGAATGAGAACCATCAGTATATACGGCAGGATGTCCGCAATCTGAGGGCTCGTCAGGGCCCAAAAATCCCGCAACGGATTGTCAGAAAGATTTTCAGGCGTCGAAATGCCGATAGCATTCAAAATGCTTTCCATTTCGATGTTATAGGATTTGGCAAAGGTCGTGATCCAGCCAATCAACAGCGACGCAACCAATGCGCCCCAGAGAGACCCCAGCCCCCCGATCACAATGGTTACGAATACGATTGAGCCGAGCACAAAGGCCATGCCGGGGAACGTCCCCAAGACCGGACCGGCGATTACACCCGCCACACCTGCCAGCGCTGTGCCGACACCAAAGACCCCCATAAAGATCAGGGGCACATTGTGTCCTAAAGCCTCAACAGTGCGCGGATAGCTCAGCGCGGCCTGGATGATCATGCCCACGCGCGTTTTGGTCAGAACAAACAGCAGCCCGATAAAGATCGCTACCGACACGAAGATCATAAAGACCTTAAAGGCGGGGATTGAGTTTCCGGAGATCGCGAAAGCGGTAAAGTCCAGCACTTCGGGGACGTTATACGCCATCTGGTTTTTGCCCCAGATGAACTGGACCAACTCTTCGATCAGCAAGGCGAGACCGAAGGTAAAGATCAGTTCCGGCACGTGGCCATATTGGTGAACACGCCGAAGCCCATAGCGTTCGACACCTGCGCCGATCACCCCGACGATCAGGGGTGCGATGAGTAGACCCATCCAAAACCCCAGTGCGAGACTGATTTGATAAGCGAAATAAGCGCCGAGCATATAAAAACTGGCATGAGCGAAGTTGAGAACGCCCATCATCGAGAAGATCAGGGTCAAACCGGCAGACAGCATGAACAGCAGGAGTCCGGTAACGAGCCCGTCGATGAGATTGACGAGTATGAGGTCCATGTGGCCCCTCCGGTAGAATGATGGTGCAAGTACGAAGCGTGGCTTGCCCTCCGGGATCGGAGGGCAAGCGTTACGTCAAGAAGCTGTTATGGGCGCTTCATTTCGCATGTTGTGGGGCTGTCCATAGATGCCATTTCGATAGTGGATTCGGTTTTTACGCCAAAGCCAGATTGATCGTAGTCGAATTCAATGTCTTCGTCGGTATGGACACCGATGTGCATGTCTTGGATCAACTGGTGATCATCGGGCCGCATAAAGAGCTTACCGCCCCACATGCTTTCGTACTCCATGCCCTCAAGCGCATTGGCAACCGCAACCACATCATCCGCGGTCCCGGCTTCTTCGATGGCCTGAGCCAACATGCCGATGGTATTGAAGATCCGGCTTTGGTCGATGTTGCCGTCAGGATAGGTTTCGAGGAAGGCGTTATAAAGATCACGCGCTTCTTCGGACCCGATTGGGTTGATGGCCCCTTGAGAGATCAAGCGGATACGATCCTTACCGCTTTCACCAAAGGCCGCCGTCATGCCGGAGCCCGCCGCGTAATAGGTATAGATCGGCCCTTCAAAACCGTTCTCAATGACGGATTTGCCGAGACCCAGCATATCCGCGCCCCAATTGCCGGTGATCAGGGCATCCGCGCCAGACGCCACGACCTTGCGCGCGTAGGGGGTGAAGTCTTTCACCTTGCCAATCGGGTGCAGCTCATCGCCCACGACCTCAATATTCGGCGCCTTTTCCTTAAGCATGCTATTCGCAGCCGCGGAAACCGCCTTGCCGAACGAATAGTCCTGGCCAATGACATAGACTTTCTCGATGTCCTTGTTTTCTGCAATGACATCGGTCAGCGCATCCATCTTGATGTCCGCGTTCGCGTCAAAGCGGAAGTGCCAGAAGTTGCACTTGTCGTTGGTCAGGGCTGGGTCAACAGCGGCGTAATTCATATAGAGGACGCGGCTGTCAGGGTTGCGCTTGTTGTGCTTTTCAATCGCCTCGGTCAGCGCGTTTGCAACGCCGGAGCTGTTGCCCTGGACGATGTAGCGAATACCTTGGTCAATCGCGACCTGAAGCTGAATCAGTGATTCCTTTGGGCTGGTTTTGTTGTCGAAGCCGACAATTTCCATTTTCTTGCCATCAAGCAGACCACCCTTATCGTTCACCATATATTTCGTTGCGAATTCGAATTGGTGCATGCCATTGGTGCCCGTGCTTGCAAACGGTCCAGACAGCGGGTCAATGAAAGCAATCTTGATATCTTCGGCGAAGGCGGCGCTTGCACCGATGATTAGCGAAAGTGCAGAGACCGCACCAAGTTTTGTAATGTTCTTCATAAGTCCTCCCAAAATGCGGCCCCACGCCTAATGCGCATTATTTTGAATTTATTATTGGGCCTCAAAGTAGAGACTTGCATACCCCCTGCGTCTGTCAAGTAATCTCAAAAGATTGCGGCGCTAAAAAATGTGGCGTTCGTGTAGTCGGCGCGGCCCTATTTGCAGTTTTCAAAAGCTATTTAACCTGAAAAAACCCTCGTAACTATCTGTTAAGCAATAATTTAAGAGCAGCCGGAACCATCATTCCATAAAGTACAGCGCGTGCAGATTTGACCGAAAAAATTCTTTGGAAATTTTCTTTAGACGAAGCGAAGTAGCCCCGCCTAAATTCACACTTGTACCGCCTAGCGGAATTCAAGCCCGCACATTTCGGAAGAGAGTCGATCCTCAATTTCAGCGCCCCTTAGGGTCTGATCGTCAATCGCTCCGCCGCCGCCAAAAGACGGTCAGCATAAACGCCTTCCAACTGCTTGGGTTTGACCCGATGTGCCGGGCCGCCGACGTTCAGGCCAAAGACGCGGCCATCTTGAAATTGCGTAATTGGCACTGCAATGCCGTTCACATCCGCCCGCCAATTGCCATAGCCGGTGCAAAATCCCACCGTCTCGAACTCGGTGATCGCCTCTTGCATCAAATTGCGCGCTTCGACCTCTTTTTCGAGGCTTTCCGCCCGGGCAAATTTCAACGCATGTTCACGTTGCGCCTCTGACATGCCAACAAGGATCGCCTTGCCAATGGCTGAATGGAACAGTGGCAGTTGAGAGCCGACGCGTATCACCAGCGACACATCTTCGTTGGATGTTTCGGTCGCGATATAGACCACTTCTGTCCGATGCTGTTCGCCCAGGGCGACTGTAATAAAGGGGTTTGGGCCATCGTCGCGCAGGCCGCGCATTTCGGGCGCTGCGCGGTCACTGATATCCATAGACGAAAGCGCCGCGAACCCCAGTTGCAGAACGCCTGAACTAAGTCGGTACGTCCCCGTGCGCATGTCCGCCACCAAATAATCCAAGGCGCAAAGCGTGTGGGTCAACCGCGAGATCGTCGCTTTCGGCATGCCCGTCCGCTCGGCCAGATCGCCATTGGTCAGCGTCACCTCGTTGCCCCGAAAGCACCGCAGGATCTCCAGCCCACGGGCCAGCGCCGTGACGAAGTTCCGGTCCTTACCGGCGAGTTCGGGATCTAGGGCGTCCATTCGTTAGTTCCGTTCCAAAGCGTCGAGGCCGTGCTGCGCAAAGACGGGCACAAACTGCCCCAGTTTCATCGCCCGCTCGGGGTTGGAAGCATTGCCATCTAGCGCGCGCTTCAACACGCCTTGAATGATGGCGGCCATCCGAAAGAAGTTGAAGCCAAGGTAATAGCCAAAGTTATCGACACCGCTGTGCCCGCGCCGCTTGCAGTATTGCGCGATAAATTCTTCGTCCGAAGGCAGGCCAAGCGCGGCCCGATCCAGACCGCCCATCCCGCGCCCTTCCGAGCCTGCGGGCATCTGCCATTGCATGATTACCGCCGCAAGGTCGGCGTAGGGGTGCCCGATCGTGGACAGCTCCCAATCCAGCACCGCGCGGCAATCAGTGGTTTGGGCATCAAAGATCATGTTATCAAGACGGTAGTCCCCATGAACGAGGGTCCGCTGCCCATCATCAGGTGGCATCTCATCCGAAAGGCGCTTTATGAGCTTATCCATCGTGGGAATGCTCTCGGTCTCGGATGCTTTGTATTGCTTGCTCCACCGGCCCACCTGACGCTCAAGATAGTTGCCGTCGGGGCCATAGTCCGCCAGCCCGCGTTTTGCGATATCAACGTTATGCAAAGCGGCAAGAACGCGGTTCATTTCATCGATAATCCGCCCCCGATCCGCAGGGGATACGTCGGACATGGATGGCTCATTAAAGTTGCGGCCCGGGACATGGTCCATGATATAGAACATCGACCCGATGACGCTGTCGTCTTCGCACAGCAGATGCATCTTGGCCACTGGGACGTCGCTGCCAGCAAGGGCGCTTTGCACGCGGAATTCGCGGTCCACCGCATGGGCCGACTTTAGCAAAATTCCCGGCGGCTTGCGACGCAGCACATAGCTATGATCAGGGATTTTCAGCAAGAAGGTCGGGTTGGACTGCCCGCCCTGAAACTTGCTGACCTCCATCGGTCCATTGAATCCGGGCAGGTTCGCGCGCAGGTAGTCGGCGACCGCCGCTTCGTCGAGAGTTTGTGTGTCACTCATCTTTTGACCTCAACTATAGCTGAGCAGCGCCGCGGTGTCGGGCGTTGCGTAATGGGGGGTAGCATTGAACTCGGCTAAGGAAAACAAGTCGCCTGAGAATACGAAACGCGTGATCGCGCAATTCTTGACCTGAAGGTTAAGCTGCATCATCTGGCGCGCGGGCGCGCCAAGGGTTTCGGCCACAAATTGACCGATCACACCGCCTGAACTTACCACTAAGACACGGCGCGCGGCGGTGTCAGTCACGAACTGGCGCGCGGCTTCCACACGAGCGGTAAAGTCCCCCCAGCTTTCCGATGGCCCTTCGATTTCGTTATCCTGCCACGAAAAGACGGTTTCGCGCAGCGTTCTAAAATGCGTCTTTCGATCCCCGCGCACCAGATCCGGCACATCGCCCGCGAAACGAGCGCGCAGCAGGTCGGCAAAATCATATTCATTCAGCCCCGGATGTTCCTCGGTTTCACCTGCGAAACCCATTTCGGTCAGCGTGTCCCGCTGTCGCGCCAATGTGCCCGAGATCAGCCGATCCGGCACCCAGTCCATCCGGCGCAGCCATTCTCCGGCAGCGCGCGCCTGTTGTCGGCCGAGGTCGGACAGAACATCGTAGTTGTCCTGCCCAAAGGCCGCCTGCCCATGTCGGATCACCAACAGTTCAGCCATCGTAGCCGCCTCCTCGAACGATCATGCGAATTCCGCCGCAAGCTTCGCGCCCGCTGCGGCATATTCTTGCGCCATACGGTCCACAATGGAAGCGGCTGGGCCCACGGCTTTGACAGCGCCGATCCCCTGTCCCGACCCCCAAATCGTCTTCCAAGCCTTCGGCTTTTCACGGTCCGTCCCAAAGTTCATCGAAGAAGCATCGGCGGTCGGTAGGTTGTCAGGGTCCATCCCTGCGTTTTTGACTGACCCCTTAAGGTAATTTCCCCAAACACCAGTAAAGAGCGAAGAGTAGACGATATCATCGGCACCGCTTTCAACGATCATATCTTTGTAGTCCTGATCGGCATTCGCCTCTTCAGTGGCAATGAAGGGCGAACCGGTATAGCCGAAATCCGCACCCGCCGCCCGGGCGGCCAGAAGGCTCTCGCCTGTGGCAATCGCACCAGAGAGCGCGACCGGCCCGTCGAACCATTCGCGGATTTCGCGCATCAGCGCAAAGGGCGACTGCTGCCCCGCGTGGCCACCGGCGCCGGCTGCGACAGCGACCAGCCCATCGGCTCCTTTTTCGATCGCCTTGCGGGCGAATTTGTTGTTGATGACATCATGCATCACGATCCCGCCGCAGGAATGCGCGGCCTCATTCACATCGACCCGCGCGCCCAATGAGGTGATCCAGATCGGCACTTTGTGTCGTGTGCAAATGTCCAGATCCCGCTCAAGCCGCGCGTTGGAACGGTGGACAATCTGGTTCACGGCAAAAGGGGCTGCCGGCCTGTCGGGGTTGGCTTGGTTATGGCGGTCCAACTCTTCGCGGATCTCGGTCAGCCAGGTATCAAGCAGCGGATGCTCGCCCGCGCCTTCGCGCGCATTGAGTGCAGGAAATGACCCGACAATCCCTGCCTTACATTGAGCGATAACCAGTTTCGGCACCGAAATGATGAACAGCGGCGATGCAATGAGCGGAATGCGCAGACCCTGAAGGGCCGCAGGCAGGTGAGTATCGTCGCGGGGCATGGCACCTCTTAGAAGCAGTTACGTGAGCATGAGGGGGCGGGTAAAACCGCCCCCCGTCATCGACAAAGCGTAGCGAGAACGCGTCGGGCGGCAAAGCCCAGAACGGCTCTCGCCGGCCTTTCGGGTCAGAGCACCTCGAACAGGCCTGCCGCGCCCATACCGCCGCCCACACACATGGTGCAGACCACATATTTCGCGCCGCGCCGTTTGCCCTCGATAAGCGCGTGGCCAACCATGCGCGCGCCGGACATGCCGTAAGGGTGGCCGATCGAGATCGCGCCGCCGTTGACGTTCAGGATGTCGTTGTTAATGCCCAGCTTGTCACGGGAATAAAGAACCTGAACCGCGAATGCCTCGTTCAATTCCCAAAGGCCGATATCGTCCATTGTCAGCCCATGCGCTTTGAGCAGCTGCGGCACGGCGTAGATCGGGCCGATCCCCATTTCGTCAGGCTCAAGCCCCGATGCCATGACGCCAACATAGCGCCCCAGCGGCTCCAGCCCCAGCTGTTCAGCCTTTTTGGCCTCCATCACGACCGAGGCCGACGCCCCGTCGCTCAACTGCGAAGCATTGCCCGCTGTAATGGTCTTGCCCTCTTTGATCTTCATGCCGTCTTTGAACACCGGTTGCAGCCCTGCAAGCATTTCGGCGGTTGTGCCGGGGCGATTGCCCTCGTCCTTCTCAAGGGTCACATCATGTTCGGTGATTTCCTTGGTTTCGCGGTTTTGCACCATCATTTTTGTCGACAGTGGTACGATCTCATCGTCGAACTTGCCCGCCTGCTGTGCGTCATGGGTCCGTTGCTGCGACTGCGCGGCGTATTCGTCCTGCGCTTCGCGGCTGACGTTGTACCGCTGGGCCACAGTCTCAGCCGTTTCCAGCATCGACATATAGATTTCCGGCTTGTTCTGCTTGAGCCACGGGTCTGCGTTGACGCGCATCTCAGGCGTCTGCACCATCGAAATGCTGTCGACCCCACCGCCGACAACAACATCCATGCCGTCCGTGAGAACCTGTTTCGCGGCCGTGGCGATTGCCATCATCCCTGACGCGCATTGGCGGTCCAGCGACATGCCGGCAACGCTGACCGGCAGTCCCGCGCGGATCGCGGCCTGACGGGCGATGTTGCCCGCCTGATACCCCTGTTGCAGGGCCGAGCCCCAGACAACATCCTGAATCTGCGCAGGATCCACCCCGGCGCGCTGCACCGCATGGGCGATAGCATGGCCACTGAGGGTCTGGGGGGTCGTGTTGTTAAACGCCCCGCGATAGGCTTTGCCAATCGGTGTGCGGGCTGTGGATACGATGACGGCGTCACGCATAGTTTCTCTCCTGATGAAGGTGTCTTACCAGTCCAGCTTGAGCCCGCGGGCCTTGGCTGCATTAAGGGCGTATTTCTTGGTCTGACCAAAGGCATCTGGTATCTGCTCTTGATCCGCGGGGTCGGTGATGTCGGACCACCGGGCCGCCACGGCCTCAGGGGTATTTTCCCCATCCTCCAATGTGATCCCCACTGTCTCGTAGATCCGTGTCTGGGCAAATGACCCAGCACCCGCGCCCAGAATGACCTGCGAAGGTGCCTCTTCGCTCACCAGATAAAGCAGCCCGGGCGTGATGGTCTCAGGCGCGAGCAACTCTTGCGCCTGTTGTGGCAGCAGGTCTGCCGTCATCCGCGTGGCGGCGGTCGGGGCCAGCGTATTGACCCGGATGTTATCGCGCGCGCCCTCCATGTGCAGCACGTTCATCAGCCCGAGCATGCCAGCTTTGGCCGCGCCATAGTTCGACTGACCAAAGTTTCCGTACATGCCAGAGGCAGAGGTGGTCAGGGCGATGCGCCCATATTTCTGTTCACGCATAATGGGCCAGCAGGCGTGGCAGACATTCGCAGTCCCGATCAGATGTACATCAACCACTTTGCGAAAAGCGCGCATTTCCATCTTGGCAAAGGTCTTGTCCATCAGGATGCCCGCGTTGTTGACGGCGATGTCGATCCGCCCCCAACGGTCCATCGTCTGGGCGACCATGTCCTTTACGGCGTCTTCATCGGACACATCCGCGCCGTGGGCGAATGCCTCCCCGCCCATCGCCTCGATCTCGGCCACGACAGACAGCGCCGCGTCAGAGGACTGGCCGGTTCCGTCACGCGAGACGCCCAGATCGTTGATCACCACCTTCGCGCCGCGCTGCGCCAGCCCCAAAGCATGGCTGCGCCCCAGACCGACACCAGCACCGGTAACGATGGCGACGCGGTTATCAAATCGGATATCAGCCATCAGTGCAGCGCCTGTTCAAAGATGTTCGGGCCGCTCATGACGTTAATGCCGCCCGAGACCGGGATCACCGCGCCGGTGATATACCCGCCCCCGCGCCCACAGAGAAAGAGCATGCAGCCGCCAATGTCTTCGTCCCGGCCAACCCGTTTAAGCGGTACATCTTCGCCAACCTTGCTGCGCATGTCTTCGTCATGGGTGGCAAAGGCCGTCATCCGGCTCACGAAAGGTCCCGGTGCCAAGGCATTCACGGTGATGGCCTCGCCTGCCAGTTCCTTGGCAAGGATTTTGCTAAGATGGATCACCGCAGCCTTGGACGCGGAATAGCTGTAGGCACCGTCGCCCATCTCGCGCTCGCCCATCACGGACCCCACGTTCACAACCCGCGCAGGGTCATCGACCGTGCCCGACGCGCGCAGCATCGGCAGCAGTTTCTGCGTCAGGTCAAAAAGCCCAGCGACATTGACGTTCATTATCTTGTCCCACGCCTTGAACGGAAAGCTGCCCATCGGCGCGCCCCAGGTGACACCGGCGTTGTTCATCAGGATATCAAGCTTCTCTGTACGGTCCTTGACCGCAGCCACCAGCGCATCGACCCCTTCTTCAGTGCCGACGTCACCCGCAAACCCGATGACCTTGCCACTCGCACCCAGCGCATTCAGCTCTTTCGCCACGGCTTCACATGCATCGCCCTTGCGACTGGCGATCAACACAGTGGCCCCCGCCCGCATCAGCGCCTCGGCAGCCATGCGGCCAATGCCTGTGGCCCCCCCGGTGACAAGAGCGGTCTTGCCCTCAAGCCCAAACAGCGATTGAATATCCATCCTCAAAATCCTCTCAGTTGGGCGACCCGCTCGGCGTGGTAACTATAGTCACCCAGCCATTCCGTCGCGACCCGTGCGCGTTTCATGTAAAAGCCCATATCGTAGGCGTCGGTCATACCGATCCCGCCGTGCATCTGGACCCCTTCCTGTACAGCAAGTGTTGCTGTGGCCGTGGCCCGCGCTTTGGCCAAAGAGACCGCCAACGTGGCGTCTTCGGGGTTTTCATCAAGCACGCGGCCCGCGTTCAAGATCGCACTGGCCGTCACCTCTGCCTCGCTCCAAAGATGCGCCGCTCGGTGCTGGAGGGCTTGGAAGCGCCCAATCTCGATGCCGAACTGTTTGCGCTCTTTGAGATACCCCACGGTCATGTCAAACGCCCCTGCGGCAAGCCCTGTCATTTCGGCGGCCAAGGCAGCTTGTCCGGCCTGAAGTGCTGGGCGCAGAACGTCCATCGCGTGATCGACCTGACCGAGCACATCCTCGCCCGTCGCCTCCACATCATCAAAGTCGATGCGCGCGGCGTCGCGGTCATCAATCATGTTGGATGCGTTCCGCGAGATACCGGAACGGTCAGCGGGAATATCGAACAGCGTCAGCCCCTCACGCGTGCGGGCGAGCACCAGCAAACGGTCTGCGGAACCGCCATCCACGACAAAGGTCTTGTTACCGTTTAACCGGAATCCATTGCCATCGGACCGCGCCTCCATCTGGGTCGCATCGGGGTCGTGTTTAACCCCTTCGTCTAAGGCCAGCGCATATGTGACTTCACCGCTGGCGATCCGGGCCAAAGCCTCTTTCGCCCGTGTATCGCTCACTTGACGCAGGGCGGTTGCCGCCATTACGGCAGTGGAGATATAGGGCGACACGGCCAGTGTTTTGCCCATTTCCTGCGCGATCACATTGGCAGCAGCATGTCCCATGTCGGAACCGCCTGCATCTTCGGGCACCAGCACCCCAGCCCAGCCCATCTCTGCCATCTGCTTCCATAGGGCGGTATCTGCCTTTTGGCCCGCATCGCGCATCTGTCGCAGCTTTGAGACAGGTGCGGCCCCATCAAGGAACCCACGCGCCATATCGGCCAACATTGTTTCTTCTTCTGTCAGGACAAGTTTGCTCATGCTGGAAGCCCCAATACACGGCGGGAAATGATACTTAACATCACCTCACTCGTGCCCCCTTCGATACTGTTTGCCTTAGTGCGCAGCCAATCGCCTGCACGGTTGCCCACGGGTCCGTCCCATTCAAGCGCATCGGAGCCGCCTGCGGTCATCATCAACTCGTGGCGCCGCTTGTTCAGCTCGGTCCCCACATATTTCAGCATGGCAGAGGCATCGCCCGCACCCTGCCCCGCTTCGGCCTGATCTTTGTAGCGCTCAAGCGTGAGGCCAATGGCCAGCGCGTCGATCTCGCAACGCATGGCATCGGCGCGCAGGGTGTCGCCCATCGTGTCGAGCGTTTCATTCAGCACCGCCCCAAGCGCACGACCGCCACCGGACAATCCTGCCCCCCCGCCAGAGATCATCTCGCGTTCATGTGTCAGCAGATATTTCGCTACATCCCAGCCGCGATTTTCTTCTCCGACTATGCGGTGTTTCGGAACTTTGACATCGGTAAAGAAGGTTTCGCAGAACGGTGAGATGCCGCTAATCATTTTGATCGGACGGGTCTCAACACCCTCATCTTCCATTTCGATAAGCAGGAACGAAATCCCCTTATGCTTTGGGGCTTCGCGGTCTGTTCGCACCAATGCAAAAATCTGATCGGCTTTATCGGCATAGGAGGTCCAGATCTTTTGGCCGTTGACCAGCCAGTGATCTCCCTTGTCCTCACCTTTGGTCTGCACATTGGCCAAATCACTGCCCGCGCCCGGCTCAGAGTAGCCTTGGCACCAGCGCACTTCGCCGCGCGCGATGGGGGGCAAATATTCCAGCTTTTGTTCATGCGTGCCAAAGTGGAGCAGCGCGGGCCCAAGCATCCAGATGCCAAAGCTCTCCAGCGGCGAGCGGGCGCCGATGCGCCCCATCTCTTGTTTAAAGACCTTCTCTTGGTCGCGGGTCAGACCTGCGCCGCCGTACTCTTTGGGCCAAGTTGGGACGGTATAGCCCATTTCGGCACATCGGTTCAGCCACTGTTCTTGCGCGCTGCTGGTGAATTTCCAGTTGCGCCCGCCCCAGCAGATGGCATCCTCAGACATGCCGCCGTCGCGCATCTCTTTTGGGCAATTCGCCTCGAGCCATTCGCGTAGCTCGGCACGGAATTCTTCTGTCGTTTGGCCAACGCTCATTTGTCTTCCTCCCTAGTCGGATATACGGCACCTCTTTGCGGGCACCCATTCCGCATAGCAGAATTGCATTTCGAAATTCGATTGACAAGCGTCTGCTGCATTGACCCTACTGTAGGCAATAAAATCGGGGGAGGATTAAGACATGAAAGCAATGCTAAGCCACGCGCCCGGCGGGCCACAGACGCTCAAGTTGACAGAAAGTGACACGCCGACACCCAGCAAAAAAGAGGTCCGAATCAAGGTACATGCCGCAGGCCTGAACTTTCCAGACACGCTGATTATTAAGGACATGTACCAGATGAAGCCCCCCCGGCCCTTTGCGCCCGGTGGTGAGGTGGCAGGCGAAATTGATGCCGTTGGTGACGGGGTTCAGGGGCTTGCAGTCGGTGACCGCGTTCTTGCAATGACCGGCTTTGGCGGCTTTGCGACGCACCTTTGTGTCGCAGCAGACAGGGTCATGCCGATCCCCGACGCGATGCCCTATGACGAAGCTTCCTGTCTGGTTCTGACCTACGGAACGTCACATCATGCGCTCAAAAACCGTGCCGAGATTGCCGCGGGCGAAACGCTTTTGATCCTTGGTGCTGCGGGCGGTGTCGGGGCGGCGGCGATCGAATTGGGCAAAGCCGCAGGCGCGCGGGTGATTGCGGCCGTATCCTCAGAGGAAAAAGCCGCCTTTTGCCGTGATCTGGGTGCCGACGGGACCTTGATCTACAGCCGCGATATGGACGACCGCGCAACGCAGAAAGAGTTTTCCAACCAGATCAAAAAGCTGTCCGGCGGTGACGGTGTCGACGTGGTTTATGACGCGGTCGGCGGCGCCTATGCGGAACCGGCTGTGCGTGCCTTGGCGTGGAAAGGCCGCTATCTGGTGGTCGGCTTTCCTGCCGGGATCCCCTCCATTCCGCTTAACCTGACCCTGCTCAAAGGGTGTCAGATCGTTGGCGTCTTTTGGGGTGCGCATACCGCGCGCGAGCCGCAGGCTCATGCTGAAAATATGGCTGACCTGTTTTCCATGTACGCCCAAGGCAAGATCAAGCCGCGGATCTCGGCCCGCTTTCCGCTCGAAGATGCGGCGCAGGCACTGGAACTGATGGAAGACCGAAAGGTTCTCGGCAAAGTCGTTCTCGACGTGGCTTAAGACCGATGTGCAGCGCAATTGCACACCGTGTCATGTCCAACGGCAGCAGGGGCGTTCGCTCCTCTGCTGTCCTTTGGCATGGTCCGGTTGCAAGCCCTGCGCTAAAGACCCAGCACCTCCAGATGAGCGACATCGTTGAACCCCCGCGCCACCATCTGCTCGCCTTCTACCACAATCCGGCTGATGGACCCGTTCGCCGCGCCGTTAAACGCGAAAGGCCGCGCCCCTGTCGCAATGGCCATCGCGGCCCCGATCACGCCACCGTGGACCACAACGGCAACCGTCTGGTCCAGATGCAGCGACGCAATGCGGCGCAGCCCGCGCGCAATGCGGTCGTGAAATTGCGCCGTGGTTTCGGCCCCGGGGATCTCCCCCCACTCGTGCCCGGCCTTGGCCCGCTGGAAGGCCGGATCGTTTGCCGCCGCGCGAAAACGGTACTCTCCCCCGTCCCAGTCCCCAAGATGCACTTCACGAAGGTCGCGTTCAACGATGGGCGTCAGACCAAGCGCTTTGGCCAAAGGGGCCGCCGTCTGATGGGTACGCCGCATGGTCGTGACCCAAATTGCGCTGATCTCCGCGTTGGCCAGACGGGCGGCAACCGCTTGGGCCTGCGCCTCTCCTTCCCGCCTCAGGCCCGGATCACCCTGCCCGTCTACCATGTCGAATGGCACGCCGCGTTGTGCGGCCTGTGTTTCGCCGTGGCGGATCAGGATCAAATCCGCCGCTCCTTTCGGAAGCGCGTATCTGTGCTGCCTTGCCTCTTCACCCATCCATAAACTCCCAACGTATTTTCACCAGATAACGCCAAGGACCACGTCATGACAAACCGCCAGATCACAGTCGCTGCCCTGCCAAAAGGGCAACTCGCAGCCGAAAACTTCGCGTTATCTGAGGCAACAATGCCCAGCACCGAACCGGGCGAGGTTTTACTACGCGTTGTTCTCATGAGTATCGACGCGGCCAACAGGTCGTGGTTGCAAGGCGCGACCTACCGCGCGGCTGTCAAACAGGGGGACGCCATGCCCACCTATGCGATCTGCGAAGTTGTCGAGAGCAAATCCGACCGCTTGTCTGTCGGTGACATCGTTTCGGCTGAGGCAACATGGTCGGACTACATCGCCCTCCCTGCGCATAAAGTCATGAAGATGCCAGCGGTGCCCCAGCTTTCTCATTTGATGAGCGTATACGGCGTGGCGGGCAAGACGGCCTATCACGGTCTGATGTCCATCGGGCAACCAGAACCGGGCGAGACTGTCCTAGTCTCTGCGGCTGCCGGATCGGTTGGCGGCTATGTCGGACAGATCGCCAAAGCGCTTGGCTGTCGGGTGGTCGGCATCGCTGGTGGGCCGGAAAAATGCGACTGGGTGATGGAAACCTTCGGGTTTGACGCCTGTATCGATTACCGCGCCGAAGGCCTATTTAAATCCCTGCGCAGCGCCTGCCCTAACGGGGTCGATATCTATTTCGACAACGTTGGCGGAGACATACTTGAGACCGCCTTGAACCTGATGAACGTAAAAGGTCGCGTGGTCTGTTGCGGGGCAATCAGCCAGTACGAAACGACCGCCCCAGCTGGCCCGCGCAATTTGCCCGGCGCCATCGTGGTGAAGCGCCTAAAGATGGAGGGCTTTATCGTGACGGATTTCGCAAGCGAAGATGCTAAGGCGATCCGCGGACTGCAAACATTGATCGACGCCGGAAAACTGAAAGTGACAGAAGACATCGTGGAGGGGCTGGAAAACGCGCCCGCAGCGCTGATTGGCCTTTTGAACGGCGACAACAAAGGCAAGCGCATGGTGCGCGTGTCTGCTGACCCAAGCTCAGGAGCATCGTGATGTCATCCCTTCAAGCCGCCCTCGCCGCGAATGAGAAATTGGTCGACACCGAAGTTGGCGTGTCGAACTGGATCCTCGTTGATCAAAAGATGATCGACGAATTCGCTCGCACGACCCTTGATGAGCAGTGGATCCACGTTGACCCCGCCCGCGCCAAGGCCGAGACGCCCTTTGGCGGCAGTATCGCGCATGGTTTTCTGACCCTGTCTCTGGCCAGCCGCTTTGCCTATGATTGTTTTGACATGCTGCCCGGTCAGACGATGGGCATTAACTATGGCATGAACAAGCTGCGCTTTCTGAAACCTGTGGTCGCAGGCAGCAGGCTACGGGGCCGCTTTACCCTAAAGAGAGTTACTGCAAAAAGCGCCACCCAGCTTTTGCGCGAAAACCGTCTTACGATTGAGATCGAGGGCGAGGACACGCCTGCGCTGATCGCCGACTGGTTGGGGATGGCCGTATTTGAGGACTAAGCCTGTGTGCGGCGGATCCGTTTCGATCCGCCTCATCATCTTGTAGCCAAGCTAGATCGTCGTAAGCAATGTACCGATTGCGCGGTGATGCTGTACGGCTCATTGCTGCTATTCGGGATAGTCGTCCCGACTTGCTGCGTGGTTGGGAAAACACCCGGCGAGGTAGGTCAGAACATCTTGGCGCGCGGTGTGTCGGTTAAAGCGATCTGGATAGGTCAGAATGTTAAGCCATAGCCCGTCAAACAACCCCTCTAGTGTTCGCGAAACCTCTTCTGGCGCGACATTTTCAGAGTCCCCCTGTTTGACGATCTCTGTACATAGCGCCCTCGTCACCCTCTGTCGTTCCAAATCCAATGCACCAGAGGACTGCCGATAAGCCTCCCGATGCCGCGCCTCGCCGAAGAAGGCGAACCAGACGGCAAGCTTGCGGCGATTGCAGATCCGAGGGTGGAACTGCGCCTCAACGATGGCGCGCAGCTTTGCCATAGGATCAAGGTCAGGTCGCTTGGATTTGCTGATCCACAGGTCGCGATGCTCATCCGCAAGATGCCGCACGGTTGCCAGCAAAAGCGCGTCTTTGCTTTTGAAGTGAAAGTTGACCAACCCGAGGGACAGCCCCGCTTCTTGCGTCACCCGGTTAAGCGTTGTGCCTGAAATCCCGAATTTACTGATTGAGGTGATCGTCGCATCGATCAACTGCTGACGCCGCACCTCAGGACTGGCCGTGCGCGACGGGGTTTCAGGCGAAGCAAGGGCAGACATATGCGCCTCCATTGAATGACCATTCAATCATTCACTTGCTTTTTGCCCCGGGTCAAGTCAGGCTTTTGATCAAATCTTTCGGATTCGAGAAGAGGTTCCACGATGACTACATCCCTTCCCACCCAAGCGCAGGTCGTCATTATTGGGGGCGGCTCTATCGGTTGTAACATCGCATACCATCTCACCGAACTGGGCCTGACCGACGTGGTCGTGCTGGAGCGTGACAAGCTGACCTCTGGCACCACTTGGCACGCAGCGGGGGAGATTGTGCCAGCGGTGTTGGGCGCGGAATGGGAATGCGAGCTTTACCTGCATGGACGCAATTTGATCGCGGGGCTGGAAGCCGAAACAGGACAGGCCACCGGCTGGCGCGAGGTGGGGTATATCCAGCCCGCTGATACGCTTGAGCGGGTCGAAGAGATGCGCCGGGGTGCTGCCTTTATGCGTCAGCAGGGGATCGAAGTGCATGAGATTTCGCCCAAAGAGGCCGCAGAGCGTTTCCCCATTGGCGACTTTTCCAACACCCTTGCTGCCTTTTGGTATCCCAAAGAAGGCCGCACAAACCCTGTCGACACCACGATGGCTCTCGCACGCGGCGCGCGCAATCGCGGGGCGAAGGTGTTTGAGGATATCGCAGTAAAAGACATTCTCACCCGCGATGGCCGCGCGGTCGGCGTGCGCACGGACCAAGGCGACATCGCCGCCGAACATGTGGTCATTGCTGCTGGCATGTGGTCGCGTCAGATCGGTGCGCAGGCAGGGCTGAACCTACCTCTTCAGGCGGCGGAGCACTACTACCTTATCACTGAGCAGATAGACGGGCTGCCGCGCGACCTGCCGCTGCTCGAAGACCCGCACAACTGGTCCTATTACCGCGAGGAGGTCGGCGGCCTGCTCGTAGGGTTGTTTGAGCCGGACGCGGCCCCTTGGATGGTCGATGCCATCCCCGAGGGGTTCTCCTTTGGCGAGATCGAGCCCGATTGGGAGCGCATGGCCCCGCATCTGGAAGCCGCTTTCAAACGCGTGCCATCGGTGGCTGAGGCGGGTGTGCGCAAGTTCTTTTGCGGCCCGGAAAGCTTTACCCCCGACCTTGCGCCGCTGGTGGGCGAAGCGCCGGGGTTGGGCAATTGCTGGGTGGCTGCGGGCATGAATTCGCTGGGCATCCTCTATGGCCCCGGAATCGGCAAGACCTTGGCCCATTGGATCGTTGAGGGACACTGCCCCGTCGATCATACCGCCTTTAACATTGACCGATTTGCCGATGGGAGTCACAACACCCCCGCATTTCGCCGCGCCCGGACGCCGGAACTTCTGGCGAAAAGTTTTGGCGCGCATTTCCCCAACGACAGTTTCCAAACCGCCCGCGGGCTCAAACGGTCGCCGCTTTATGACCGGCTCAAGGCTGCGGGGGCGTATTTCAGCGAAAGCCACGGTTGGGAACTGCCGGACTGGTTCGCCCCGTCGCCTGCACAGGCACAGATCGACACCTATAGCTGGGGCCGCCAGAATTGGTTTGGCTGGCACGCTGAAGAGCACCGCGCCGCCCGCGAGGATGCGATTCTGATGGACATGAGTTCGATGTCAAAGTTCCTCGTCCAAGGGCGCGATGCCTGCGCGCTGCTTGATCGGCTCAGCGGCAACACCGTCGATGTCGCGCCGGGGCGCGTGGTCTATACCGCCTGGGCAAACACGGCGGGCGGGTTTGAGGCAGACCTCACCGTCACCCGCATGGCGCAGGACCGCTTTATGGTGGTGGTCGGCGAAAACAGCCACGGCCATACAGAGACATGGATGCGGCGCCACATTGGCCCGGATGAATTTGTGACAGTAACCGACGTGACCGACGGCATCACGCAGATCAACCTGCACGGCCCCAAAGCCCGCGATATTCTTGCCAAGGTCAGCACGGCGGACCTGTCGAACGACAGCTTCCCCTTCATGTCGGCCGCCCATATCGATGTCGGCCTGTTCCGCGTCTATGCCCTGCGGGTGACCTATGTTGGCGAGTTGGGCTGGGAGTTACATGTGCCGAGCCTCCATGCGGTTCAGGTCTATGACCTGCTCGTAGAGGCAGGCGCAGAGCACGGCCTGCGCAACGCCGGTATGCAAACGCTGTCCTCGCTGCGGTTGGAGAAGGCCTATCGCGATTTCGGCATCGATGTGGACAACACCGACAACCCTATCGAGGCGGGACTCGGCTTTGCCGTCAAATTGGACAAGCCGGATGGTTTCATCGGCAGAGACGCCCTCGCAGAGATCAAGGCGGCAGGCACCCCAAAGCGGCGCATGCTCCAGTTTCTGCTGAGCGATCCTGAACCCTTGATGCATGGGAACGAGATCATCCATCTGAATGGCAATCCGGTGGGATATATCCAGATTGGCGCGTACGGCCATAGTTTGGGCGGCGCGGTTGGGATCGGCTTTGTCGAAACGGCTGAGCCGGTGACAGCGGACGTCGTCAAGACGGGCAGTTGGACGGTTGAGATTGCAGACAAACACTTCCCGGCGGAAGCCTCGCTGAAACCCCTGTTTGATCCTACGATGACGCGTGTGAGGCAGTGAAACGGCTGATATTTGTGCAACAAGGCTCTCAGCCAATTGCGCAGGTCTAAAGCAGCCGGACTTCAAAGTGCAGAGCGCTCGAATGAAACGCAATCCACGCAGGCCCCTTGTGCACTAGCAAGCGCCACTGCCCGCAATGAGGCATACCCAGCCCCCGCGCCCCCATTCCTCACTACTAATTCACCGCAGACTCTCAATCGCCCCAATTTCCGCGCCTAGCCGTCGCGCTGCTCCTCCGGGGGTCGCGCCCCAGACGGCGATCCAGCGGTAGAAGATCGGCGTCAGGAACAGGGTGAACACGGTGGCAAAGCCCAAACCGCCGACGATCACCCAGCCGACGGCAATGCGGGCCTCGGCCCCCGCGCCGGTGGTCAGGATCAGTGGCAAGCCGCCAAAGACCGTGGAGACCATCGTCATCATCACCGGCCGGATACGCAGGCGCAGCGCGCTTCGGATGGCGCTGTCGATGTCCTCCCCCGCTTCGCGCAACTGGTTCGCAAATTCAACGAGCAGGATACCGTTTTTGGCCATAACCCCGATCAGCATCACAAGACCGATTTGGCTGTAGTAGTTCAGCGAACCGCCGGTCATGGAGATTGCCAGCAAGGCCGCGGCAAGGCCGAAGGGCACCGTCATCATGATGACAACCGCGCTGGCAAAGCTTTCAAACTGGGCGGCGAGCACCAAAAGCACCACGATCAGCGCCACGCCGAAGACGAGGTAAATCCCCCCTTGGGAATCGTCGAGCGTCGCCGCCTCTCCGGTGAAGGTGATGCCCATGCCTTCGGGAAGGACTTCGTCGGAGAGCGTGAGCAGCCGGTCCATCGCCGTGGACAGGTTCACACCTTCGCCGAGGTTCGCTTGGAGCGAGACCGACAGCGCGCCGCCCAACCGCTGGATCTGCGCGTCGCTCACCACTATGTCGAGCGACGCAACCGTGGATAGCGGGACATAAGCGCCACTGTCGAGGCGGATGGACATGGACGCGATGTCAGACGGATCATTAATCGGCGGCCCACCGGGGACGACATTCACATCCACTTCGACGTCATCCGAAAAGACACTGACCGCCACATCGCCCTGTACCATGGCCCGCACGAGGGACGAGACGTCAGATCCGTTCAGCCCCATATCACCAGCCGCACTGTCGTCCACCGTCACCTCCAACTGAGCGTTTACGCTGTTGTTGGACAGTTGCGGGTTCAGGAAGGTCGCATCCTGCGCCATCGCGGCGGCAAGACTGTCGGCAGCCTCGGTCATATTCGCCAGATTGGTGCCGGTCACGGCAAAGCTCAGTCCACCGCCGGCGCCGCGAATGTTCAGGCTGTTGGTCGAACGCGCGCTGACCTGCACGCCGGGGACTGAGGCCAGACGGCCGCTGATCTGCGCGATCAGCTCTTGCTGGGTAAAGTCGCGCTCGGCCCAATCCGGCAGGCGCACGACGATAAACGCACTGGTGCCGCCGCCAACCCCGATGATGCTTTGCACGGTCTCGATCTGCCCGCTTTCTTGATAGGGCGCGAGGATGTCTTCGACCAGTAAGACCTGCGTGTCGAGATAATCAATCGTCGTGTCCGACGCGCCGCGGGCTTGTACGAGGAAGAAGCCCCGGTCCTCGTCCGGCGTGACGGTTGAGGGCAAGCTCGTCGCGGCCCCCATGGCGATCATGGCAAAGCCGATGGCAACCGCCAGCACCAGCAAGGGCGTGCGGATGGCGAAATCCATCACCCGGTCAAAGCCACGCGCCAAGGCGCCCGGCGCAGCGGCCTCTGCATTGGCTTGCGTCTTGCCGGGGTCCAGTAGGGCCGACAGGACAGGCGCGAGGGTGAGCGCAGTGATTGACGACAGCGTCACGGCAAAGGCCAGCACAAAGCCGAATTCGGAGAAAACGCCGCCCGCCTGCCCCGGCAGAAAGGAAATCGGGATAAAGACCGCCGCGAGGGTGGCGGTGGTCGAGATCACGGCGAAGAACACCTCATTTGTCCCCGAGGCCGCGGCGGCGAAAGCCCCCATGCCGGACTTGCGCTTGCGCACGATGTTTTCGACCACGACGATGGCATCATCCACCACCATCCCCGTCGCCAGAACCAGCGCCAAAAGGCTGATCGTGTTGACGGAAAACCCCGTGATCCAGATCGCCGCCAGCGTCCCGATCAGGGCCACGGGGATCGTGACCGCAGGGATCAACGTCGCCCGGGGGGAGCGCAGGAACAGGAAGATCACCGCCACCACGATGCCGGTGGCCATGAGGATGGATTTGACGACCTCGTTGATCGACCCTTCAATAAAGATACCGTCGTTCGAGGTGACCAGCAGTTGCACACCCTCGGGCATTTGGTCGCGCAATTCCTCAACAGCAATGCCCACGTCGCGCGAGATTTCCAGCGTGTTGCCAACCGACTGCCGGGTGATGTCGAGGCCGATGGCCGTTTCGCCATTCACGCGGGTATAGACGCTTGCTTCTTCCGGAATCAGTTGGACAAAGGCGATATCGGCGACTTGGGTCGTGTCATTGATCGGCAGTTGGTTGATGGTCTCGACGGTGACATCCTTGCTGCCGACACGCAGCGAGAGGGTCTGGGATTCGCTTGCAAGCGATCCAAGGGCGGTGTCATCGCGCAGTTGTTGCAGCGCAGTCGAGACATCAAAGATTGTCAGCCCTCGGCTCAGCAAAGACGGCATGTTCACCGCCACGCGAAACTCATTGGCCCGGTCGCCGCGCAGGGTGACTTCGGCGATGCCGTCGATCAGGGAAAGGCGTTCGTATACCGCCCCTTCGGCAAGTTGGGTCAAGGTGTCGAGGCTGGCATCGCCCAAAAGTGCGAGGCGAATGATCGCGTCGGCGTTGCTGTCGCTTTTGCTGACGCTGGGGGCATCGATGTCATCGGGCAACGAGCGCAAAGCGCCGGATACGATTTCGCGCGCCTCATTGGCGGCGACGTTGACGTCCGTGCCATCGGACAGGTCAATGGTGATGCGGCTCGACCCCGTGCTCGACGTGGATTCGATATAGGACATTCCCTCCAGCGCGCTGAGCGCGTCTTCGAGCACCTGGGTGACTTC
>Ga0209345_10001823_pt1 | contig 24688 bp, 30 predicted proteins | sample Cruoilmetagenom7_FD_187294 | JGI IMG/M metagenome (GOLD analysis project Ga0209345, IMG submission 187294) | Oil polluted marine microbial communities from Coal Oil Point, Santa Barbara, California, USA - Sample 7 (SPAdes) (version 2) | ecosystem: Environmental > Aquatic > Marine > Oil seeps ...
ATACCATGGATAATAACCTATCAATTATAATATTAGCAGCAGGTGCAGGTACAAGGATGAAATCATCATTACCTAAAGTTTTACATAAAATTTCAGGTCGTGAGATGCTTTACTATTCTATAAAAGAAGCACAAAAATTAAGCGATGATATTCATGTGGTTTTATACCATCAATCTTCATTGGTGGAAAGTACAATGGACAAATATTTTAAAGATATTACGTATCATACTCAAGATCATGAAAACTATCCAGGAACTGGTGGTGCAGTTATGGGAATAACACCCAAAAATGAAAAAGTATTAATCTTAAATGGTGATATGCCATTAATTGAAGCACAAGAGTTACAACAATTAACAGTTTTCAATGAAAAAGAGGCAAAAGATGAAAAACTTACAATGTCTGTTTTGGAATTGAACTGTGCCCAAGGATATGGAAGAGTTGTTATTGAAAAAGAGAATGTAGTAAAAATAATAGAGCAAAAAGATTGTAGTAGTTATGAATTAGATATAAAAACTGCAAATGCAGGTGTTTATTGTTTTGATACACAATTTTTGCTTGAAAATTTACCAAAATTGTCAAATGAAAATGCTCAAAAAGAGTATTATATAACAGATTTAGTTGAGATTGCTGTAGAAGCTGGAATAAAGGTGCGTCCAATTGTAGTAAAAGAGGAAAACTTCAAAGGTGTAAATAATAAATTAGACTTAACCCAAGCAGAAGTAATACATCAAAATAGAATAAAAAAAGAGTTCTTAGAAGCTGGAGTTATTATGAGACTGCCTGATACTATTTATATAGAAGAGGGTGTTGAAATTGAGGGTGAAACAATACTTGAAAATGGTGTAACACTACTTGGAAATAGTAAAATAATAAATGCTCATATAAAAACAAATAGTGTAGTAGAAGATAGTATTTTAGAAAATAGTGATATTGGACCAATGGCAAGAATTCGCCCATTGAGTATCTTAAAAGATACACATATAGGAAATTTTGTTGAAGTTAAGAAATCAACATTAACTGGTGTTAAAGCAGGTCATTTAAGTTATTTAGGAGATAGTACGATAGATGTTGGTTCTAATATAGGAGCAGGAACTATTACTTGTAACTATGATGGAATTAATAAATATAAAACAATCATTGGGAAAAATGTTTTTGTGGGATCAGATACACAACTCGTAGCACCTGTAACAATTGAAGATGATGTAATGATAGCAGCAGGAAGTACAATTACAAGTGATGTGAGATCTGGTGATTTGGCTCTTAGTCGTACAAAACAAAAAACTATAAAGGGCTTTTTCTATAAGTTTTTTTCAAAAGAGAAACAATAATGAAATTATTAGAAAATAAAAATATACTAGTTGCAGTAACAGGTAGTATTGCAGTATATAAAACTTTAGAACTTATAAGACTTTACATAAAAGCTGGTGCAAATGTAAAAGTGATTATGACAGTCGGTGCAAAAAAATTCATAAATCCATTGACATTTGAAACTATTTCACAAAATAAAGTTTTGGATGAAAATAGTGAAGATTGGAGTTGCCAAACTGTTAATAATCATATAGCAATAGGAAAATGGGCAGAACTTTTTGTCATAGCTCCAGCAACTGCAAATACAATAAATAAACTTTCAAATGGAATTGCAGATAATTTACTTTTGCAAAGTGCTTTAGCATATCCTAGAGTAAAACTCCTTTGTCCAGCAGCAAATACAAATATGATGAACAACCCATTGACAAAAGCTAGTCTCAAAATGTTAAAACTTTGTAATTTTAAAATTATAAATCCTATAACAAAAGAGTTGGCTTGTCAAGATATTGGTGATGGTGCAATGGCAGAAGTTAATGATATTTTTCATCAAACTGTTCAAGAGTTATTAAAAGATAACTATTGGATTGATAGAAAAGTTGTACTCAATGGTGGTGGTACAATAGAAAAAATTGATGATGTACGATATATTAGCAATTTTAGTAGTGGAAAAATGGCAATGAACTTAGCAACTGCACTATATTATAAAGGTGCTGATGTATGTTTGGTGACAAGTGCAGAGATAAAAGTTCCAGCTCAAATACATACCATAAAAGTACAAAGTAGTAGCGAGATGCAAGAGTATGTAAATGATAGTTTAAGAGTTGCTTTGAAAGGAAAAATGTCGAGTGCAACTTTAATGGATAATAGTGCTATGCAACTTATTCAAAAAAAACCTTTCTTTTTTGCAGTTGCAGCAGTAAGCGATTATATACCCGCATATCCACAAAATGGAAAAATTAAAAAAGATGATATAGGTGACAGTTGGAATTTAGAACTTAAAAAAAATAGCGATATTTTAGATAGTGTTGAAAAAGAAAAAATATATTCTATTGGTTTTAAAGCAGAAACAAATAAAAGATCTGCAAAAGATAATGCTTCAAAAATGTTACAAAATAAAAACACTGATGCAGTATGTTTAAATATTATTGATGAAAATAATAGCTTTGGTGGAGATACAAATCAAATTACTTTAATAACAAAAAATACAGAAATGCACTTTGAAATAAGTTCAAAGTTGGAACAAAGTTTATCTCTTTTAGATAATTTGAAAGAGTCTTTTAGTGAATAGTGAGTTATTCCCACAACATATTGCCATTATTATGGATGGAAATGGACGATGGGCAAAAGAGCAAGGACTTAAACGAACAGCAGGACATGAAGAGGGTGCTAAAACTGTACGAAATATTACTATTCATTGTTCCAAAATAGGTATAAAATACCTTACTCTTTATGCTTTTAGTACAGAGAATTGGTCACGACCAAAACTTGAAGTAGAGTTTTTGATGAAATTATTAGAAAGATATTTTAAAAATGAATTACCAATCTATTTAGAAAATAATGTACGTTTTAAAGCAATTGGAGATTTAACAAAATTTTCTAAGAAATTACAAGATATTATAAAAGATGTTGAGGATAAAACAAAAAATTGTACTGGACTTACTCAAGTTTTAGCTTTAAATTATGGAAGTCGTGATGAGATAACACGAGCTGTAAAAAAAGTAGTTGAACAAAATTTGCAGATAAGTGAAGAAAATATCAATCAAAACCTTGATACAACAAATATGCCTGATGTTGATTTACTTATTCGTACAAGTGGTGAAGTTAGAATATCAAATTATTTATTATGGCAAAGTGCTTATGCGGAGATGTTTTTTACACAAACATATTGGCCTGAGTTTACAGTAAATGAATTAGATGATATTATTTCAGATTTTCACAAAAGAGAGAGAAGATTTGGAGGTATTTAACATATCTTTAGTGATTGTTTTCGGACTTATTTTTGGAAGTTTTTTAGGGATGTTGGTTTACAGGTTGCCATTGGGATTATCTCTAATTAATCCTAAGAGATCAATATGTCCAAAATGTGAAAGTGAAATACAATGGTATGAAAATATACCTTTATTTTCTTATCTTTTTTTAAAAGGAAAATGTTCTCAATGCAAAACTAAAATCTCTACTATTTATCCTATTATTGAATCAATAACAGCACCAATCACACTATGTTTATTTATTAAATTAGGCTTTAATTATGAATTTTTGATGCTTTTATTTTTGAGTTATATTTTGATTGTATTATCTTTTATTGATTTAAAATATAAAGCAGTTCCTGATTACTTGTTGGTATTAGCCCTTGTAGTTTCACTGATATATATATTATTATTTAATAGTGAAAATATTGTAGTATTATTTCTTTTTGCAGGGGGAATCGTAATATTAGAAATTTTTGTAACTTTCTATATTCAAAATATCAAATCTCGGTTTATCAAAGATGGGAATTTAGAAGAACAAAAATCTTTAGGAGAGGGAGATATCCCAATATTTGCTATTATTGGTGGAATACTTGGAATAAAATTAGGATTATTAGCTATATTTTTATCAGCTATTTTAGCTATAATTCCATCAATCGTATATATCATAAAGAAAAAAGAGTTTGAAATACCTTTTATCCCTTTTTTATCAATGGGATTTTTAATAGTATTTTTAAGTGAATTTTATATTTTAGAGATACTAAATATAAGTTATGGAGAGTAGAGTCAGATGAAGAATAATATATTAAAAAAATATCTAAATAAGACATACTCTAATACATTTTTTCCTATATTTTTAACACTTTTTACTATAACATCAATTATATTTTTGGTGAAAATTGCTTCGTTAACTTCTATAATCCAAATTAATTTTTTGGAGTTATTAGAACTTTATTCTTATAATATAGCAATAATCTTATTCTATACCATACCAATATCTATTTTTATATCATTAGTATTATCTTTAGCAAAGTTATCAGGAGAATATGAGTTAATAGTTATTACAAGTTTTGGATTAAATCCTTTGCAAATTTTGAAAATGTTTTTGCCTCTTTTATTTTTTACTTCAGTTTTAGTTTTAATTATATCTTTAGCATTAATTCCTAAATCTAGTTTTATGAAAAGTGCTTTCTTAAATCATAAAACTGTAGAAGCTCAGTTTAATATTAAAGCAAATGAATATGGTCAAGAATTTGGAAAATGGCTTATTTATGTGGAGAAAGAAAAAAATGAACTATATGAAGATGTAGTTTTATATCAACAAGATAATATAGAAGATACTTTTATTATTGCTAAATATGCAAGATTAAATAATATAAAAACATCTTTAAACTTAAGTTTAACTGATGGAAAAGTTGTAAAAGTTGGCGAAAAAGTAAGCCAAATAGATTTTAAAAGAATGGTAATAAATAATAAGATAGAGGTGCTTAAAAATTTAACTACATTTCAAGATTTAATAAAGTATTGGACTATTAAAAAAGTGCAATTTTTATGGTATTGTATGTTTTCATTATTACCTTTAATATTATCTTTTTTTATAATATCTCTTGGTTATTTTAATCCAAGATATAATAAAAACTATAGTGTACCTTTTAGTATAATTATTATTACTTTCTTTATTATTTCTGTAAAAGAATTAAGTAGAGAATTTGAGGTATTAGTTTTATATTTTCTCCCTATTCTTTGGGTGATAATAGGGTATTTATTTTATAGATATAAGATAAAACCATACTACTAATATTATGAAAATAAAATTTACGATAAGTTATGATGGTTCATTGTTTTATGGTTCTCAAATACAACCAAAGCATATAACTGTACAATCTAAAATAGAAGAAAGTTTAAAGTTATTAAATATAGATACTTCATTAGAGTTTAGTGGGAGAACAGATAGAGGAGTACATGCCTTTAGACAAGTGATTTCTTGTATTATTCCAGAATTTTGGGCTGATTTAGAAAAGTTGCAAATTACACTTAATAAAATGTTACCTAACTCTATTGTTGTTAGAAAAATTACGTTTGTAAATGATAAGTTTCATGCTAGGTTTAGTGCTAAAACTAGAGAATATAGATATCTGATTTCAACAAAATCCCTTACCCCTTTTAATCAAAATTATTTAGGATACTATAAAGATATAAATATAGACAAAATTGAGAAGGCAATTGAATTATTCAAAGGTATTCATGATTTTGAATATTTTAGTAAAACAGGAAGCGAACCTGCTTCAACAATAAGAGAGATATATGATATAAAGTTTTATAAATATAAGGATGTATATATTTTAAGATTTAAAGCAAATTCTTATTTACGTAGTCAAATAAGAATGATGGTCGATTTTATCATGAAAATATCAAGTGGTAAACTGACTCTAGATGATCTAAAAAAACAGTTACATAAAGAGAAGGTAATTTCTTGGAGTTTAGCAAGCCCAAATGGGCTTTACCTAAGTAAGATTAGTTACTAAGTCTAGATAATCTTCCTAAAAAAGATTTTTTATTTTTAAAGCCTCTTAAACTATAAAAAAGTTCTTGTGTTTTAGGATTAATCACATAAGTTGTAGGTGTACCTTCTGGTAAAAACTTAGCAGGTACATCTTCTATATCCATACTTAAACTTAAATCAACTGTTGTAAATATAAAGTTTTTGTTAAGATAATCTATAACCTCATTATCTGAAAGAGTTTCAGCTTCCATTTTTCTACACCATGGACAAAAAGGGCTATGGGCAAAAAGAACTACAGGTTTATTTTGTGCAATTCCTTTTTCTAGTGCATCAGCATAAGAATCTGCGTGTTTTAGTTCATTTGCATTTAAAGTAAAAATACTTAATACTAAAAAAAGTAATTTTGTAAATATTTTCATACTATAACCTTTGTGGCATCTCATCTTTAAATGCCAATTTTTCTGCGTTTTCTAATATATCTAATGCCCCATCTGTTATCATCTTTTCTGCTAATTCAAAACCTAAGTTTGTACACTCGTTGAGTTCTTTTGTAAGAGATTTATGTAAAATATGAGTTCCATCTGCATACCCAATCATTGCTTGAAGTGTGATTGTATCACCACTAATAGTTGCATTACAAGCAACTGGTGCTGAGCAACCAGCACCTATTTTAGATATAAAATTTCTCTCACATTGCGAACAAGTAAAAGTATCTTCATCATTAACACTCATAGCTATCTCTTTGAGTTTCTCATTTCCACTTACAATTTCAATACCTAAAGAAGCTTGTCCCATAGGCGGTATCATCATACCTAAATGGAGTTTGTGTCTGTATGGAATATCATCTAAAAGATTAAGTCTATGAAGACCAATCCAAGCTAAAATAATAGCATCATACTGACCCTCAGCTAGTTTTCTAAGTCGTGTATTGACATTACCTCTTAAGTCTTTTACTATTAAATCTGGTCTTTTATTAAGAAGTTGCATTCTTCTTCTTAAACTTGTAGTTCCTACAACAGAACCTTTTGGTAGTTCATCTAACGTAGCATAAGTATGTGATAAGAATACATCACTTTGATCTTGTCTTTGTGTAATAGCAACTAGTTCTAACCCCTCAGGTGTATAAGTAGGGACATCTTTTAAACTATGTACTGCTAAATCTGCATTTCCTGCTATCATCTCATCCTCAAGCTCTTTTGTGAAATGTCCTTTCCCTCCAATTAAAGCTAATGGGCGATCTAAAATTTTATCACCATTACTTACTATTTTATTGATTTCTACTGTAATATCTGGGTAGCTTTTTTCTATTCTGTCTTTTATATAATATGCTTGCCAAAGTGCTAAATCACTGGCTCTTGTTGCTATTGTAATTTTATTCAATTTTTCTCCAATTATTATTTTAAATATTTTTCAAATTCTGATCTTGTATAATCATATTCTCCATCAAAAAATAAAGTTGGAGTTCCTGATACAAAAGCATCATCAGACATTTTAATATCGTCTTGAATCATTTTTTCTAACTTTGGATTATTAATTTGTTCCATCGTTATGTTTGTTTCAAATTCTTTGTTAAAAAAACCAAGTACTTTTTGTTCGTCTTTTTCTTCATAAGCATCAAATTTATATTTTTCAGGAAAATTAGTTTCATAAACTCGATAATCAATATTTTTAACTCCTTGCTCTTTTGCTAGAATAGATGCTTTTGAAATCACTTTTGCCACAGGATGCATATCTAATGGAAGATGATAATAGTACACAGCAATATTTTTTGGATTATTAATAATTTTCTTTAAAATAAAAGGCATCTCATCTAAACAAATTGGACATAAAGGATCACTAAATATTACTAAAGTGTGTTTTGCATCAGGATTTCCTTCAATAAAATGTTTTTTACTAAAAAATTCTTTTCCTAAAGTTGGATACATAACAGTTTTAAATGAGCGTTTATTTTTTAGACTAATTAAATCCATAGAAACATTTTTTCCATCACTAAAAAGTGTATCTTTTTGAGAGATTTGTTTCTTTTGTACTTCAAATTCTAAATTAAATGTATATCCTACCCAACCATCTTGTTGTAAGTCTTTTTTTAAAACTAATTCAACATTTTTTAACTCACCTCCAACTCTTTGTAATGATTTGGATACTCTTTGTTTCTCAAATTGTGTAAGTTTTTTTTCTAGTTCTGTGTTAGAAAAAGCACTAGTGCTTAATAGTGTTGTTACTATCAATAATTTCAACATCGATAATTTCATCATCTTTCCCTTTATTGTTTGATTTATAATTTGTTTGTGTATATTCAAAGGTATTTGTTGCATATGTACTGTTGTTACTACTAGGTTTTTTAAAGGCAAAAATTTTACTAAAAAGAGATACCAATAGTCCTAATTGTAAAAGTATTCCTATCATATCTGTAAAAAAACCTGGAAGTATAAGTAAAAATGCACCAATTGCTTTTGCAACATTTGTTTTTACAAATTCTTCTTGTGTTATTTGACCACTTCTAGCTTTTTGTACACTTTCACTTAACGAGTATTTGAAATTTTTTAAAATAACCATACCAATAATTGCAGATAATAAAATTTCTATAAATGTAAGTAAACCTCCAATAGAACCAGCTATTGAAGAAGAGATCATAACTTCTAGAAATAAGTAGAGTAAAAAATATGGCAAATATTCCCCTTATGTATTTTAGTGATTATAATGAATTAAGAGTAAGTAAATACTTAATCTATAAATCATTTTGTGTAAACTTTTCTAAGTGATATAATCTATATCTGATATTTTTAAAATTTTCTGATGTTTCTGAATTTATTAGTTTTCCAAACTCTTCTAAAACTCTTGAACTTTCTTGAGCTCTTTTAAAATTTGCAATTAATATAGAATCTAGATTTGTTCTGGTTTGTTCTGATGCAGTTGAATGTTTTAAAACATCGTTTTGAACATCTCTTGAATCAAGAAGTTCATCATAAAGTGAAATTCTTGCTTTGTGTCGTAGCTCTTTTAATTGAGATGATACTTCTTTGTTGTTGAAAATATATCTGTATATATCTTCAACAACTCGTATACCTTCTCGAAGGCGATTTAAATTAGCATCTAAAAGTCGTAAATTTTCTTTAGTCATCACTATTATTAAATGCAGCAAATATTTGAAGCAAAGAGATAAATAAATTTAAAAAATCTAGATATAAAGCTATTGCAGCTTCAATTGGAGTTGAAAAACCACCTCGAATTATTTGTTGTGTATCATAAAGAATAAATGCACTAAATATTAAAGCACCAACCATTGCAATACCCAATTGCAAAATAGGTGAACCAATAAATATATTACTAATTGAACCAACTATTAAAATAATAAGTGCAATAAAAAGCATTTTACCCATACTTGAGTAGTCTTTTTTTGTTGTAAGTGCAAACATTGAAATACCACCAAATGCAACAGATGTCATTAAAAATGCTTGTGCAACAACTGAAGCACCATTTGGCATATTAAATACACTACTTAATAAAGGCGTAATAGTTAATCCACTAACAAATGTAAAACCAAATAAAACAGCTAAGTTAATACCTGGTTTGTCTTTTACTGCATAAAGTCCAAAAAGTAATGCAAATTCTAAAATTACCAATCCCCAATACCAACTTGAAATTGTACTAACCATATCAAGCCCAATATAAGCTCCAGCAGTTGCAGCCAATAATGAACTAGAAAAAAGTTGATATGTGCTTTTTAAAAAAGCCATCAAGTCAGCTGGTGCACCTGTTTTTTCTTGTGAAGATGAATAAGCTTCATTTTCGTTTGAATAAGTAGAATTTCTACCATTTGTCAAATAATCTCTGTTATACATTATAAATATCCTTTATACTTTAATATTTGAATGTGATTTTAATATGTTTATATTAAATATATCTTTAAATCTAAATACTAATGAAAAATTAAAACAACAAACTAAAATTATTTAGAGGCATAGTTATAGGAAATTTAACAATAATTAGTTATAATTAAACCTAAAATTATATTTGTAAAATAGATATAGATTATTAACAGGAGACAGAATGTTAGATGTTGTAGAGATACAAAAGATACTCCCTCATAGGTATCCTTTTTTATTAGTTGATAAAGTGACTGATATGGAGATAGAAAAAAGTGTTGTAGCATATAAAAATGTATCAATAAGTGAACCAGTTTTTCAAGGTCATTTTCCTAGTCATCCTATCTACCCAGGTGTTATGATCTTAGAAGGTATGGCACAAGCTGGTGGAATACTAGCATTAAAAAGCTCTGGTTTAAGTGATGAAGAGTTAAAATCAAAAGTGATATACTTTATGAGTATTGATAAAGCAAAGTTTAGAAGTCCAGTAAAACCTGGAGATAGATTAGAATATAGAATTGAAATTTTAAAGTTAAGAAAAAATCTTATTGTTTTAGATGGAAAAGCTTATGTTGATGATAAGTTGGTGAGTGAAGCTGAATTAAAAGCAATGGTTGTTGATAAATAATGGCTAACATCCACAAAACTGCTATTATTGAAGATGGTGCTGTCATAGCTGATGATGTGACTATTGGAGCATACACAATGATTGGTTCAAAAGTTACAATTGATTCTGGTACAACCATTGCAAGTCATTGTTTGATTGAAGGAAAAACTACTATTGGAAAAAACAATACAATTTTTTCTCATGCGGCATTAGGAACTATTCCTCAAGATTTGAAGTTTGCAGGGGAAGATGTAGCACTCGTTATTGGAGATAATAATAAAATAAGAGAGTTTACTTTGTTTAATCCAGGGACTGAAGGTGGTGGTGGTATCACTCAAATTGGTAGTGGTAATCTTTTTATGGGATATACTCATGTTGCTCATGATTGTATGATAGGAGATAATTGTATCTTTGCAAATGTAGCAACTTTAGCTGGACATGTAGTAGTTGAAGATAACGTAGTAGTTGGTGGATTATCGGCAATTCATCAATTTTGTAAATTAGGAACTCAATCAATGATAGGTGGAGGTTCAATAGTAGTACAAGATATTCCACCATTTTGTAATACAGAAGGAAATCGAGCTACAATACGAGGGTTAAATCTTACAGGACTTCGAAGAAGACTTGATAATAGAACAGATATAGATGAGATCAAAAAAGCTTATCGAAAGCTTTTTGAATCTGGAAATCCTTTAAATGATAGTGCAAAAGAATTAATAGAAAATAGTACAAATAAATATGTAATAAAATTAGCACAATTTATAGTAAATACAAAAAGAGGAATACCTTTTACAAGGAAATAATAAAATATGAAAAAAGAAAAAATAAAATGTGATTTTTGTGGAGTTGAAGATAGTGAAAAAAATCCTTTAATATCAGGGGAACATGCAACTATTTGTCAGACTTGTGCAAAATCTGCTTATGAGATAATTCAAAATCATAAAAGTGAGAATGTGGAGGGTGAAGTTATTGGACTTGAAGAAGATATTGTTCAAAAAATATTAACACCAAAAGAGTTGAAATCTATTTTGGATGATTATGTAATAGGACAAGAAAAAGCAAAAAAAGTTTTAAGTGTTGCTGTTTACAACCATTATAAAAGAATTTTTATGCAAGAGATAAGCGATGATATTACAGAACTTACAAAATCAAATGTATTACTTATAGGACCAACAGGAAGTGGAAAAACTCTTTTAGCTCAAACTATTGCAAAATATTTGGATGTTCCTTTAGCTATTGCAGATGCAACTAGTTTAACAGAAGCTGGATATGTTGGTGATGATGTTGAAAATGTAGTAACTAGACTTATTCAAGCAGCGGATGGCGATATTAAAAAAGCAGAACAAGGTATAATTTTTATTGATGAGATTGATAAAATTGCTAGAATGTCTGAAAATAGAAGTATCACTAGAGATGTTAGCGGAGAAGGTGTTCAACAAGCATTACTAAAAATTGTTGAGGGAAGTTTAGTAAATGTTCCACCAAAAGGGGGAAGAAAACATCCTGGTCAAGATGCTGTACAACTTGATACTACAAATGTTTTATTTATTTGTGGCGGTGCTTTTGATGGGATGAAAGATATTATTGCTAAAAGACAAGGTGGAAATATACTTGGATTTAATCAAGATAAAAAAACAAAAAAAGAACAAGATAATATTATGGAACTTATTGAAGCTGATGATTTAGTGAAGTATGGATTAATACCAGAATTAATAGGTAGACTTCATATGACGGCAGTACTTCAAGAGATAGATGAAAATGCAATGATTCATATATTAAAAGAACCTAAAAACTCATTAGTAAAACAGTATACAAAATTATTTAAAATTGATGATGTAGATTTAGAGTTTGAAGAAGATGCTTTAAAAGAGATAGCAAAAGCAGCTATTGAGAGAAAAACAGGCGCACGTGGGTTACGATCTATTTTAGAGGATATTATGTTGGATGTTATGTATGAACTACCTGAATATAAAGGTAAAGTAATAACTATTACAAAAGATGTAGTAAATAAAACAGAACTACCAAAAGTAACAGAATCGGTTGCGTAAAATAAATTAAATATAATAAAGGGTAAAAAGAATGATTTTTGATAAATTTATTGGTTGGTTCTCAAATGATATGGCAATTGACTTAGGTACAGCAAATACGCTAGTGTCAGTTAAAGGTAAAGGTATAATTATAAATGAACCTTCAGTTGTTGCAGTACAGCATGATAGATATGGTAGAGATAGAATTTTAGCAGTTGGAAAAGAAGCAAAACAGATGATAGGGAAAACACCCGTGAATATTCAAGCTGTAAGACCTATGAAAGATGGAGTTATTGCTGATTTTGAGATGACTGAGAGAATGATTAGATATTTCATTGAAAAAGCACATAAAAGAAAATCTTTTTTAAGACCAAGAATTATTATCTGTATTCCTCATGGGATTACACAAGTTGAGAGAAAAGCTGTTAAAGAGTCTGCATTAAGTGCAGGAGCACGAGAAGTATTTCTTGTAGAAGAGCCAATGGCTGCTGCAATTGGTGCTGGAATTCCTGTAAGTAGTCCTGATGGATATGTAGTTGTTGATATTGGTGGTGGTACTACAGAGATTGGTGTAACATCACTAGGAGGACTAGTTCTTAGTAAATCTATAAAAGTAGCTGGAGATAGATTTGATAAAGCTATTATAGATTATGTAAGACAAAATTTTAATCTCTATATTGGTGAGAGAACTGCTGAGGGGATTAAACTTGAAATTGGAACTGCTATAAAACAAACAAAAGATGTCACAATAAAAGTAAAAGGGAGAGATAGTTCAGGACTTTTAACAACTATTGACCTTACAAGTGAGGGTGTAAGAGCAGCTTTACATGAACCTTTAAAAGAGATCTCTCTTGCAGTAAGACAAGTACTAGAAGAGATGCCACCTGATTTAGCAGGAGATGTTGTTGATAATGGTGTTGTATTAACTGGTGGAGGAGCACTTATTCGTGGAATAGATAAATATCTTATGAATGATATTAAACTTCCTGTAAGAGTTGCTGATGAACCACTTCTTGCTGTTGCTTATGGAACAAGTAAAACATTAGATGAGGAATCTTTACTTAGACTAATATCTAATGAGTAAAAAGCTAGTTTTTTTTTTTTTAACTTTTATAATAATACTATCATACCTTTTTAGCTTTGAAAAGGTGATAGTAAATAAAATATATATGCTTAATAGCTCTATTAGCTCGGCATATATAAAACTATTTGTATTTACAACTGAAACAATTAACAAATATTTTAATCAATTAGACTATATTGAACAACTTAAAACTGCCAATGAAAAAAACAATTACTATAAATCTATGTATGAAATAAAAGTAGAAGAACTTAGAGAACTAAATAGTGATATCAATATTAGTTTAGACAAAGAAGTTAACTATGAAAGAGTAAAGGTTTTATCTTATTATAATTTCAATGACCACTCAAAGGTTTTAATTGATAAAAAACAAATAGCAAAAGATAAAATATTGCCACTTATTACACTTGATGGATTTAGTGCAGGGATTGTACTTAATAAAAGCAATAAAATGGTTGCATATCTTAATGAAAATAAAAAATGTAACTATACTGTTTTTATAGGACACAATGATACTCCTGGGATAACTTCAGGTAGTTCAGAAGATGGAAATATCATAATCAAATATGTACCTATTTGGAAAGAGATACAGATGGATGATGAGGTTATTACAAGTAGTATGGACTCTATTTTTCCATATGGAGTCAAAGTTGGAAAAGTTGTAGATATTAAAGTATATGAAAATACAAAAGAAGTTTTGGTAAAACCGTATGCAAAAACTTTAGGGGAAAGAAACTTTTTTATAATTGATGATACTAATACTAGTATTTAGAAATAATACTATCAACATCATCCCAAGATAACGAGTTCTCATTATCTTTTTTAAATAAATTGTAAACATATCTAGCAAACATATCTGTTTCTATATTTACTTTACTATTAATTGTGTATTGTTCAAATAAAGTATTTTGTATAGTATGAGGTATAATTGTTAGTCTAAAAGTGTTATTTTGAGTATCTACATCATTAACTGTTAAACTGACACCATCAACAGTAATAGAACCTTTAGGAATAAGATATTTTATAAAACTTTCTGGAATTTGTATAAAAAAATCTGTAGAGTTACCATTGTTTATAATATTAGAAATCATCCCCAAACAGTCAATATGACCTTGTACAATATGTCCTTCAAATCTATCACCCATCATCATAGCAGGTTCAATATGTACTTTACTTTTATAGTTTTCTATCGCTAATATATTTTGTGATTCTGGTGAAAGTTCCACACTAAAACTATCAGAATAGATTGCAACTGCTGTAAGACAAGCTCCATTTATAGCAATACTATCACCAATTTTCGGCTTATAATTTGCTTGAAGTGTTAAAATATTATTATCAAAGCTAACTACATTAGCCATCTCTCTTATTAATCCTGTAAACATATGAGATTATAACATAATAATAATTTTGATTGGGTATAATAAAAAATAATTGAGGAGTTATTTATCGTGTTATTTTTAAAAAATATAGTGTTTATTTTACTAAGCTTATTATTCTTTACAGCCTGTGCAACCAAACAACCTACGATTACATCTAGCCATACAATTATAATTAAAACACCAAAAATGAAGTTTTATGATAAAGGATTTATCTCTAAATATGAAGAGTATATTCATTTGGAAATTTTTCAAGTGGGTAATATAGTTTTGGATTTAAAAATATACAAAAATGAAGTTTGCCAATCAACTTTAAAGTGTATATCATCAAAAGAGTTTAATGAAAAATATCTTCACAACTCATATAAAGATGATTTTTTGTATAATCTTTTTTCACAAAAAAAGATATATTTTAAAGATACAATCAATAATATTTTAATAAAGGTTAAATAATGAATAAATTTGTAGGTGCTCATGTAAGCACAAGTGGAGGTGTTCAAAATGCGCCAATAAACGCAATGGCAATAGGTGCAAAAGCTTTTGCTTTATTTACTAAAAATCAAAAAAGATGGGATGCAAAACCTTTTGATACAAAAACATTAGATGCTTGGTTTAAAAACTTAGAAGAAAGTGGAATATTACCAAAACATATTTTACCGCATGATAGTTATTTAATAAACTTAGGGAATCCAGATGATGAAAAATTAGAAAAATCAAGAAATGCTTTTATAGATGAATTAGAAAGATGTGATATTCTTGGACTTGATAGATTAAACTTTCATCCAGGAAGTCACCTTCAAAAGTTTGCTAAAAAAGATCCAGATTATGATGAGAAGTTACAATATGCAGAATTAGAGTGTTTAGGTTTAATTGCAGATTCAATTAATTTTGCATTAGATAAAACAAAAAATGTAAAAGCTGTGATAGAAAATACAGCAGGGCAGGGGACAAATCTTGGATATAAATTTGAACATTTAGAATATATTATAGATAGAATAGAAGATAAAAGTAGAATTGGAGTATGTATAGATACCTGTCATATGTTTACAGCAGGATATGATATAAGAACACGTGAAGCTTATGATAAAACTTGGAAAGAGTTTGATAAAATTGTAGGTCGAGAGTTTTTAATGGGTATGCATATAAATGACTCTAAACCAGTGTTAGGAAGTCGAGTTGATAGACATCATAGTTTAGGTGAGGGTGAAATTGGCTGGGATGCTTTTAAGTATATTATGAATGATGAAAGAATGGATGATATACCATTAATTCTTGAAACTATTGATGAAACAATTTGGGATAAAGAGATACAAGATTTATATAATCTTATAAAAAAATAGAAACAAGAGTTTCTATTTTAGAAGAGGTTTAAGAGAAACTACCTAAAGACATAAGTCTATCATATCTTTTTTGGTCTCGTTCCTCTCTTGAAAGTTTTTTTAACTCTGCAACACTATCGATAAAATAATCTCCAAGAACTTTTATAGCTTCTTCTTTATTTCTATGTGCTCCAATTAATGGTTCATTAATAACATCATCAATTAAGTTATATTCTTTTAAGTCTGTTGAAGTTATTTTAAGAGCTTTTGTAGCTGTTTCAACCATCGCTTGATCTTTCCATAAAATACTTGCACAACCCTCAGGAGAGATTACAGAATAAATACTATATCTCATCATAGCCAATCTATCACCAATAGAGATAGCTAATGCTCCCCCTGAACCACCTTCACCAATAACAACTGAAACTATTGTGGTATCTAGGTCACTCAGTTCAAAAAGGTTTCTTGCAATTGCTTCACTTTGACTTCTCTCTTCAGCTCCAATACCAGGATATGCACCTGGAGTATCTACTAAAAATAAAATTGGCAAGTGAAATTTTTCAGCTAATTTTGCTGCTCTTAAAGCTTTTCTATATCCTTCAGGATTTGGCATACCAAAATTTCTTTTAATTTTGTTTTTTACACCTCGTCCTTTTTGTTCACCTATTACTACACACTTTACATCACCAATATTTCCCAAAAAACAAATAATAGCTTGATCATCTGCTAAATGTCTATCTCCATGTATCTCATACGCATTTGTCATAAGACCTTTTATATAGTCAAGAGCATAAGGTCTATCAGCATGTCGTGCAAGTTTTAGTTTTTGAAAATCAGAAAGATTTGAATATGTTTTTTCAACCTCTTCTTGAAGTTTTTTTTCTAAAATTGATACTGCATATTCATCTGCTTTTGTTTTAGCAATAATAATATCGTCTTCAATTTTTTTCAAACTTTTTTCGAAGTCTAAATAAGTAGCCATTATATTATTTACCTACTTTGTATATTTTTTCATTATTACAACACCATTAGTTCCACCAAATCCAAATGAGTTACTCATAACTACATTTATTTCAGCTTTTCTAGATACATTTGGTACATAATCTAAGTCACAATTTTCATCAGACTCAATTTGATTGATAGTTGGAGGAATAACTCCCTCCTCCATAGCTTTTATACAAATAATTGCTTCTAAAGCCCCAGCAGCACCAAGACAGTGACCAATTTGACCTTTTGTCGAAGTAACAGGAGGACAATTTTCTTTTCCTCCAAATAACTCTTTAAGTGCGGCAGTTTCATTTTTATCATTTACTGGTGTACTTGTACCATGTGCATTTACATAATCAACTTTTAATTCTCCACCATTATTTCTTTTTGCCATTGCATATGCAGCTTTCATAGCTCTTAATGGTCCATCCATAGTTGGAGTTGTAATATGGTTCGCATCACCACTTTCTCCATACCCCATAACTTCAGCATAGATTTTAGCTCCCCTTGCTTGTGCTGATTCTAAAGTTTCAAGTACAAGAGCCCCTGCACCTTCACCCATTACAAAACCATCTCTATTTTTATCAAATGGTCTTGAAGAAGTTTTAGGATCATCATTTCTAGTACTTAATGCTTTCATAGAAGCAAATCCACCAACTCCAGCACCACAAATAGCACTTTCAGCTCCAACAACTAACATCCTATCTGCACCACCAAGTACTATAGTTTTGTAAGCATCAGATATCGCATGAGTTCCAGCAGCACATGCTGTAACAGCAGATATATTTGGTCCTTTTAGGTTATGTTGAATTGTGATAAATCCACCTAACATATTTACTAATGCAGATGGGATAAAAAATGGAGAAATTTTCCCAGGTCCTCTTGTATTACAAATGATTGAGTTTTTTTCAATGTTTATTAATCCCCCAATACCAGAAGCAGCTGCAATACCAAATCTTTCTGAAATATCATCACTTACTTTGTTCTCAGTTACTATCCCTGCATCACTCATAGCTTCTTGTGCAGCATGAATTCCTAAATGGATAAATCTATCTGCTTTTTTTGCCTCTTTTTTACCTAATATGGCAGTTGGGTCAAAATTTTTCACTTCTCCTGCAATTTGTGCAGTAAAGTTTTCTGGGTCAAACAATGTTATTCTATCAATCCCAGTTTCTCCCTCTACGATTGCTTTAAAAGATTCTTCAACATTAGACCCAAGTGAATTTATCATCCCAATACCAGTTACTACAACTCTTTGCATATTTATTTCTCCGTACTATATTTTATTTATATTTGTAAATTAAAAAAAACCAATTTTTTAAAAACTAAACTTTCTTTAATTTACAAAAAAGACCCCAAGTAACTTAATCGCTACTTAAGGTGAAAAGAAAAGACCTACTTATGGTCTTCTATATATTTAATTGCATCTGAAACTGTTAATATTTTCTCAGCATCTTCATCTGGAATTTCAATGTCAAACTCCTCTTCTAGAGCCATTACTAATTCAACTACATCTAGTGAATCTGCACCTAAATCCTCAATAAATCTTGAATCTTCTTTAACTTCTTCTGCATTACAATCTAGTTGTTCAACAACAACTTCTTTTACTTTTTCTAACATTAAATTTCCTTTTTGAATTAATTTTCGATAATATTGTAACATATTTTATTTGAAAAATTTCTTTTTCTCATAAATAAATAGTTACACATATAAACCACCATTTACTTTTAGTATCTCTCCAGTAATATAATTAGAGTGATCACTTAAAAGAAATGCTACTGCATCTGCTACTTCTTTTGCTTCCCCAAATCGTTTCAGAGGGATGTTTTTTGTATACTCATCTTTTACTTCTTGCTTAAGTTCATCTGTCATATCTGTTCTAATAAATCCTGGAGTTACAGCATTAAATCGTATTGCACGAGCAGCTCCCTCTTTAGCAAAAGCTTTAGTCATAGTATTAACACCACCTTTAGACGCAGCATAATTTGTTTGACCTGGATTTCCCATCTCTCCAACTATTGAAGAGATATTTACAACTGCACCAAATCTTTTCTTTGACATTGCTTTTAATGCATCTCTACATCCTATAAATGTTGATTTTAAATTTGCATTAATTACATCATCAAAATCCTCTACACTCATTCTTATTGCAAGTTTATCTTTTGTAATACCTGCATTATTTACAAGGTATGATAAAGCTCCGTCAGCATCAACAATAGTTTTAATCATATCAGCCCAATCAGCTTCAATAGAAACATCACCTTTGACAACAGCAGCAGTTCCACCTGCTTTTTCAATCTCTTCTTTAACTGCATCTGCAAGTTCTGGCTTGCTTCTATAGTTTATCCATACTTTTAAACCATAAGTTGCTAATTCTTTTGCAACTTGGGCTCCAATACCTTTACTTGCACCTGTTACTAGTACATTAGTTCCGCTAAATTTCATATATTATTTCCTTCTGTTAGATTATATATTTGCCATTTTATCTAGTTTTTAATAAATAGTAAGAAATTGTTATTTTACTTAGTCAATATATCTTTTTGTTAAATTTGAATAGTTTTCAACTCTTCTATCTCTTAAAAAAGGCCACCATCTTCGTACATTTTCACTTCTTTGAAAATCTAGTTGAGTATAAAGTATCTGTTCATTTTGATGAGCTGCATGCACTAAATATTCCCCTTGAGGACCAAAGACAAAGCTATTCCCCCAAAAATTTGTACCTGCTAATACACCACTATCATCAGATTCAAATCCTACGCGGTTTACTGTAATTACGGGGATTCCATTTGCTACTGCATGACCTCTTTGAACTGCTATCCATGAGTCTAGTTGTCTTTGTTTTTCATCTTCATCATCTGCTTCAAACCATCCAATAGCAGTTGGGTATATAAGTATATCCGCACCTTTTAGTGCCATAAGTCTTGCAGCTTCAGGATACCATTGATCCCAACAAACTAGAACGCCTAGTTTTCCTATACTTGTTTGTATCGGCTCAAATCCTAGATCTCCAGGGGTAAAATAAAATTTTTCATAAAAACCAGGATCATCAGGAATATGCATTTTCCTATATTTACCAGCTATTGTTCCATCTTTTTCAAATACAACAGCAGTGTTATGATAAAGACCTGCTGCTCTTTTTTCAAAAAGTGAGGTTACCAATACTACATTGTTTTGTGAGGCAATTTCTCCCCAAAATTTTATATCTTCTTTCCAAGAACTTGCTAAATCAAATACATCTACATTTTCATTTTGACAAAAATAATGAGTTTGGTGTAACTCTTGTAAAACTATTAATTCACTTCCATTTTTACTAGCTTCTTTTATCTTTGAAACAGTTGCTTTGATTGTTTCCTCTTTTGTCCCATAATATTTTTGTTGAATTAATGCTATTGTCATATTAATCCTTTAATGCTGGATATTGCATGGTAACACAGTGTAAACTTCCATATTGTCTTATAAGTGTACTACAATTTATAGCTATAATATCATACTTTGGAAATGATTTTTTAAATATTTTTAATACTTCATTATCATTTTTATCATTGTATATAGGTACTAAAACAGCTCCATTTATGATTAAAAAATTTGCATAAGTTGCAGGAAGTCTATCTTTTCTATCAAACTTAGCATCTATCCAAGGAAGAGCTATAAGTTTAAAAGGTTTACCATTAAGTTGCGTAAAGTTTTTTAACTCTTTTTCCATATTTTTTAGATCTGCATAATGACTATCATCTTTATCATCACAACTTTGATACATGATAGTATCTGAACTAATAAATCTAGCTAATGTATCTATATGACTATCCGTATCATCACCTTCTAAAGCTCCACTATTTAACCATAAAATCTTTTTAGCTCCTAGATATTGTGCAAGTTTTTTTTCTATTTGTTTTTGAGACATTTTAGGGTTTCTATTTTTTTCTAATAAACACTTTGTTGTGGTCATAATAATACCATCACCATTACTCTCAATAGCACCACCTTCTAGTATAAATGGTATTGTTTTATGAGTATAACCTTTAAAAATACTTTTGAGTTTTAGTTTTTTTGTTATTTGATTATCTTTTTCATAAGGAAATTTTTTACCCCAAGCATTAAAAGTAAAATCAAGAATTTTTAAATCTTTTTCTTCTTCAATAGTAATTCCTCCAAAGTCTCTAGACCAAGTATCATCACTATCAATATTGATAAAAGTAAGATTCCTTTTTTTTGGAAATCTTTTTTTTATTTGCTCTAAGTTTTTTGATATTACAATTACTTTTTCATATTTTGCTATGTTTTTTGCAATATCTATAAAAGTATCTATTGCATCATCTAAGTAATCATTCCAATCTGTATTTTTATGAGGAAATACAAGTTGTATCATTTGTTGTTGTTCCCACTCTGCAGGTAATCTCATATTAGTGTTCTCCACTTAAAAAGTTTTTAGGTAATGTATGATCTTTAGAACTCATTTCCTTCTTTTGTTTTTCTTTCATTTTTGTTTTTTGCATCACTTTTTTTAATCTTGCTTTTCTTTCTTCAATTCTTCTTTGAACTTCTACTTGAGTATATTTTTTTGTTACTTGTGGCACTGCTTTTTGAATAGAATCTAATCTATTTAAATTTGAAAGAATTGAGAATAATTCATAAGGGTTTCTTACTTTAAAAATATAAGTGTCATTTTTTAATTTATCATAAAAGTCTATCTCGAAATCTTTTTCTAAAGATATAATAGCTCCGATGGTATTAAATTTTATCTCTATTTTATCATCTATTGCGTAGATATTTCCATTTTTTGAAGTATAATAATTTTCACTGTTCTTTGATTTATAAATGTTATCTCTTTGAAAATATTTTTCATAACAAATTATTTTGTTGGCGCTTTTGTCTTTAAAACAATATTTTGCATATAAAGATGAAAAACAAAATAATATAATAAAAATAATTTTCATATCTTATACTCCTCTTTTATTATCCCATACTCTAATATGGAGTCTATCTGAATATTTATACCCTTTTTTCAGTGCAAATTCTATCACACTTAGACTGTTTTTATCAATAGATTCAGAAGTATCCCCAAGTGGCATTAGATAGATATCACAAGGTGAAATATTTTTTGTGATTTGCTCTATCTCTTTTGCTGCTTGATTTATAAACTCTCCATGGAGAACAAATTTAAAGTAACTCTCTTTTGTATGAGAGAGTATTTTATTAATAGTTTCTAGATTAATTCTTTTAGATAATTCTTCGCCACTATTACTAAGTTTTACGCTCATAGAAAATAAAATCTCATTTTGCCAATTTTGGGTAAATTCAATATCAATAGAGGCATTTGTTTCAATGGTGATATGGTAGCCTCTATCAATATAGTATTTCATAAACTTTTGAAATTCCATATCTCTCCAGTATAAAAGAGGCTCTCCTCCTGTGATAACGATATCTACTGGATAGCTTGGAAATATTGTATTAAACTCTTCAATTAAAGGTTTACTACTTTCATATTTTTTCCATTCATCTCTAAAAGCTATATCTGAAGCATGAAAACTATCGCATGAACATTTTTTAATTCCACTTGGTGTTTCATATTCTACTTCAAATCCACTACATTGCATATTGCATTTTCCAAATCTTATAAAAACAGAAGGGTTTCCTATATGTTTACCTTCCCCTTGAATAGTGGGTCCAAATATCTCATTTACTTCAAGCATAGACAGTGCTTTTGCTTTTTGGTGTTTCAAAATACTCTATATGGGATACAAGAATATTGATTTGTGACATTTTCTTTTGTACTATTTCTAAAAGCCAAGTAGATAGATTTTCACTTGTTGGTACAAAATCAACTATGATATATCCCTCATACATCTCTTTTATGTGTAATGGTTCATTTTGAATTTGTGATAAATCTGGTATTTTATAATTTTGTTCCATTGTATGAAGATGTTCTTTATCTTTGTAGTGAGGCAATAATGTTTCAAATAAAGGGTCATGAATATCTATGATAAATTTATGGTCAACAACATCATCAATAAACTTTTTAAACCAATTAAGATGTTTAAAGTCTGTTACCATCCCATTTTGCAAATTATCACTTTGTAGATGTACAATGATTTTTCCTTGATGTCCGTGTAGGTGTCGACACATAAGACACTCATCAAGTGAAAAATCAACATTTAACTCCTGAGACCATACACGATGACCATAACAGAAGTCAAATTGTTTAGATATTTGCCATTTCATTAATAACCTTTAAACTTTTTTCGTATTGTAGCAAATCAAATTAAAGTGATAAGTTAACTCTAAGGGTTAATTTTAAATATAATTAAAATTTGTAAAATCACACTATGAAACAAATAGAAAATTTTAAACAATTAATCACACAAAAAAAATACTATGAAGCCCATGAAGCTTTAGAAGAGATTTGGTTTCCAATAAGAGGTAGTAAAAATGATTGTTGTTTAGTATTAAAAGGATTTATTAATGGTGCGGTTTCTTTAGAACTTAGCAAAAGAAACAAAGAACAGCAAAGTAAAAATGTTTATAATACCTATTTAAAATATACAACTCAAAAAAGAATAGAAGCTACAAATAATAAAGAAAAATTCCAAAGTCTAAAAAAGTTTATGGATAAAAGATTTGAAGAAACTTTTACAAAGAAGCCCAAATCATTCTTAAATATAGCCCAATAGTTGAAGTATAACCAACTTCACTAAAAACAAGATTTTGATGCTTGTCATAAATAAAAGTTGTTGGGAATACTGAAATATTGAATTTTTTTGCATACTGTTTATCTAAATCATTAATAACTTTAAAACTTAGATTATGTTTTTCTAAATAGTTTTTGATTTCTTTGGTTGAAGTAGAATCAACTGCTATAGTTATCACTTCAAAATTATTGGATATTTTTTGGATATTTGAAGCTTCAACATCACAAATAGGACACCATGTTGCCCAAAAATGTATTAATATGGGTTTTTGTTTAGCAATATCATATAGTGTGTCATCAAGTAGTTTTACTGAAGTAAAATCTAAGGTATCTTTATTAAGATCTGTAGATTTATAGTAGCTAACGATATTTGCTAAGATAGTTAGAATTATGACAAAACTAACTATCTCTTTAATATATTTTTTCAACTATTTGTCAATCTCTTTTTTTACTTGTGGTAAAATTGCATTTAACAAAATACCAATAATAGCACCAAGTCCAATCCCAGAAAAAGATACAGCACCAAAATTAAAAGTCATACCACCAATAGCAAAAACTAAAATCATAGAAACAATTACCATATTTCTTGTACAAGTTAAATCAACTTGTTCTTTTACTAAAGTCGCTAATCCAATAGATGCAATTAAACCAAAAAGTAAAAGTAAAATCCCACCCATAACAGGTACAGGAATAGTTGCTAAAAAACCACCGATTTTTCCAACAAATGCTAATAAAATTGCAAAAATAGCAGCCCAAGTCATAATAGCTGGATTGAAAGCTTTAGTAATAGTAACCGCACCTGTAACTTCAGAGTATGTAGTATTTGGAGGACCACCAAATAGTGATGCTAAAGATGTAGCAATCCCATCACCTAAAAGTGTGTTTTTTAATCCTGGTTTTTTTAAATAATCTTTTTTTGTAACATTTGAAATAGCAAGCATATCTCCTATATGTTCAATAGC
>Ga0209345_10001824_pt1 | contig 24677 bp, 24 predicted proteins | sample Cruoilmetagenom7_FD_187294 | JGI IMG/M metagenome (GOLD analysis project Ga0209345, IMG submission 187294) | Oil polluted marine microbial communities from Coal Oil Point, Santa Barbara, California, USA - Sample 7 (SPAdes) (version 2) | ecosystem: Environmental > Aquatic > Marine > Oil seeps ...
ATTTCTTCCCCCTGACCGTGCACTACCAAGAGAAATACTACGCCGCCGGTAAAGTGCCGGGTGGCTTCTTCAAGCGTGAGGCCCGCCCCACCGAGAAAGAAACACTGACCGCGCGTCTGATCGACCGTCCGATCCGCCCACTCTTTGTCCCCGGCTTCAAAAACGAAGTTCTGGTGATGTGTACCGTGCTGAGCCACGATCTGGTGAACGACCCCGATATGGTCGCGATGATCGCCGCTTCCGCCGCGCTGACCATTTCCGGCGCGCCGTTCCGTGGCCCGATTGCCGGCTGCCGCGTGGGCTATGAGGGTGGCGACTACATCCTGAACCCAACAATCGACGACATGCAGGACCTGCGCCTGAACCCCGAGCAGCGCCTCGATCTGGTTGTCGCTGGCACCAAAGACGCTGTGATGATGGTCGAATCCGAAGCCTATGAGCTGTCGGAAGAGGAAATGCTGGGTGCGGTGAAATTCGCCCACGAGCAGATCCAGCCGGTTATCGACCTGATCATCGATCTGGCCGAAGACGCGGCGAAAGAGCCGTTCGACTTCCAGCCCGACGATTACTCTGACCTGTCTGCTGCTGTTAAAGCTGCCGGTGAAGACGAAATGCGCGCTGCATTCGCCATCGCCGACAAGCAAGAGCGCACCGCCGCTGTTGCCGCCGCTCGCGAGACGATCAAGGGCAAGCTCACCGAAGAGCAGCTTGAGGACAAAAACCTCGGCTCCGCGATGAAGGGCCTTGAGGCCAGCATCCTGCGCGGCGACGTGGTGAAAACCGGCAAGCGTATCGACGGTCGTCGTACCGACGAAATCCGCGACATCGTGGCCGAAACCGGCATCCTGCCGCGGACCCACGGTTCGGCACTGTTCACCCGTGGTGAAACGCAAGGCCTCGTCGTGACCACACTGGGGACCGGCGACGATGAGCAATTCATTGACGCGCTGCACGGCAACTTCAAATCGAACTTCCTGCTGCACTATAACTTCCCTCCCTATTCGGTTGGTGAAGTTGGTCGCGTGGGCCCTCCCGGCCGTCGTGAAGTTGGCCACGGTAAGCTCGCTTGGCGTGCCCTGCAGGCCGTTCTGCCCGCAGCCACAGACTTCCCCTACACCATCCGTCTCGTGTCCGAGATCACCGAATCCAACGGCTCTTCGTCGATGGCATCGGTCTGCGGTGGCTCGCTGTCCATGATGGACGCAGGCGTACCGCTGAAATCGGCTGTTGCCGGTGTGGCGATGGGTCTGATCCTCGAAGACGATGGCTCTTACGCGATCCTGTCAGACATCCTGGGTGACGAAGACCACCTCGGCGACATGGACTTCAAAGTGGCCGGTACCGAAGCGGGCATCACCTCGCTGCAGATGGACATCAAGGTCGCCGGCATCACGCCCGAGATCATGGAAAAAGCCTTGGCTCAGGCCAAAGACGGCCGTATCCACATCCTTGGCGAGATGAACAAAGCGCTTTCGGGTGCTTCTGACTTCTCCGTCCACGCCCCACGCATCGAGACCATGCAGATCCCCACCGACAAGATCCGTGAAGTGATCGGTTCCGGCGGTAAGGTGATCCGCGAGATCGTCGAAGTCTCCGGCGCCAAGGTCGACATCAACGACGAAGGCATCATCAAGATCGCAAGCGCCAATGGCGACGCCATCAAGAAGGCCTATGACATGATCTATTCGATCGTGGCAGAGCCCGAAGAAGGCGCCGTTTACACCGGCACCGTGGTCAAGATTGTCGATTTCGGCGCTTTCGTGAACTTCTTTGGCAAGCGCGACGGTCTGGTTCACGTGTCCCAGATCGAAAACCGCCGCCTGAACCATCCTTCGGACGTTCTGAAGGAAGGCCAGGAAGTGAAAGTGAAGCTTTTGGGCTTTGACGATCGCGGCAAGGTGCGCCTGTCGATGAAAGTCGTCGATCAGGAAACTGGTGAAGAAGTCGCTGCCGAGAAACAAGAACCGGCAGACGGTTGATTAGAACTGCTGCGGACCCTCACCGGGGTCCGCAGCTTTCTTCCTCAGGACAGCGAGAGATATGAGCGCAGAGAATCTGGTCACGATTTGCATCACGATGGGGCTGCGCCCTGATGTCTTGCAACAAACGCTCGAAAGTCTTGGCCCCGAGCTCCGTAAGCTTCCCATCATCGGCATTAACGATTTTGGCGACGCTGAAACGAGCGAAGTTTTTGACCGGCTTTGCCCTCACGGGCAACGTATTGATTTAGGCAAACAGGTCGGACATCACCCCGCCGTTGACGCGATGTATGCCAAGGTGCGCACACCTTATGTCTTTCACATGGAAGACGATTGGGAATTCACCCGCCACGATTTTCTCGACGACGCCCTGCGCTTGCTCAAAGCACATCCCGACGTTTCCTCGGTCTGTTTCCGCGACACTGATAACTTCTTCATCGAAGACGCGGCCCGCGCCCAGATCGTCACTGAAGAATGCGCAGGCATCTCCTACGCGCGGATGGATGCCCTCAGCCCTAAATGGTATGGCTATACCTTCAACCCGCATCTTGCCCCCCTTTCCCTATGGAAAGAGGTCGGCGGATTCAGCGGGTTCAAGCGCGAGAGCCACATCTCACGCCAGCTGCGAAAACAGGGTAAGTTCACGGCCTTCTTAAAACCCGGCAGTTGCCAGCACATCGGGTTTGTCAGCGTCGCCCACAAGCCGCCCTCGGCTTTCAAACGGTTCAAGAACTGGCTCCGCGGTCGGCCAATCCCCAAAGTTTAACCCGTAAAAGCCTGTCGCCGCCCTCGAGCCGACAGGGATGAGGTCAAGTCCATGCCGCAGCGCCCAAAGGGATTCGTCATCAACCTGGCCGCCTCCCCGCGACGGCTCGACAGCGCAAAGGCCGAGTTGGCAAGCGCGCAAATCGATCCGATCCGCGTGGATGCCTTCGACGGTCGCGAGATCGACTTGGCCAACTTCGCCCCCTATGACGACGACAAAGCCCGGCGTTTCATGGGCCGATCAATGACCCAAGGTGAGGTCGGGTGCTACGTTTCCCACCAACGCGCCGCCACAGCCTTTCTGGAAAGCGGCGATGAGATTGGCTTCGTTTTCGAAGACGACATTGCCCTGCTGCCTGAGTTCAAAACCGCCATTCCACTGGTGATAGAATGGCTTCACGCACGCGACGATTGGCACTGCGTCAACCTGGGCGCGACACGATTGAAAATCACCAGCCCCGTGGCCGAGGTCGCAGGCATTCAAATGCTGCGCGCCCATTACTTCCCGATGCTCGCCCACGCGCTGATCTGGAACCGGGCGGGGGCCGAAGCCTTCCTCGCCGCCTCCGAGCCTATTTTCTGCCCCGCAGACAACATGCTCAGACAAGTTCTGACACGCTCCGACATGGGGCTGGCGACTGCCCGAAGCCTCGTGACCGCAGGGCGCTTCGACAGCGACATTTCCGCCCGTTCAGGCGGAAACCGAGGCAAGTTCCGCCGGTCGCCACTCTATGGCCTGCGCAAACAGCGCCGGTTGCTGCATGAGAAAGCGATGGCCTTGGCCCATAAGCTCGGCCATCGCTAACGATATCAACCCGGCAACTTAGCCTTACGCAGATAAGGCAGCACAGTATCAAACGCCCCGAATTTCGCCTTGGCGTCCTCATCCGACACGGTCGCGGGAATGATCACATCCTCGCCAACTTGCCAATCTGCTGGCGTCGCTACACCGTTCTTCCCGGCCGTCTGCAACCCATCCAACGCGCGCAGAACTTCGGCAAAGTTACGGCCGACATTCATCGGATAGGTCATGCTCAGCTTCAGTTGCTTATCCGGCCCAATGATAAAGACCGACCGCACAGTGGCGCTGTCATTCGGCGTCCGGCCATCGGGCATATAGGCTTCTGCAGGTAGCATATCAAAGGCCTTCGACACCTCCAGCCCCGCATCAGCGATAATCGGGAAGCCGGCTTTTGTGCCCGCAACCTTCTCAATATCGCCCTTCCACTTTTTATGCTCTTCAACCCCGTCGACACTAATGCCGATCACCTTAGTCCCGCGCTTTGCCCACTCATCGGAAAGCCGCGCCACGGCACCGAATTCGGTCGTGCAAACGGGGGTAAAATCCTTCGGATGGGAAAACAAGATCGCCCAATTGTCACCGACGAACTCATGCAGCGAAAAGCTGCCCTGATCGGTTTCGACTGTAAGGTCGGGAATAGTGTCGTTGATACGCAAGCCCATGATATCCTCCGGGTCAATCTGTGAACAGTTAACCTAGAGGTAATCTCAAACCCCGCAGGTTTCACCCCCCCAATACCACAAAGCGCAACTTCCCCGCAGCGCCACCGCACCTTTCCCCTTCATCCTTTCTTAAATACCGATCCCGCCGTCGCCTCACGGCGCAAGGCTGGGCACGAAGCGCTCTCAGAACGGCGCCTTCACCCGCACCTTGGTCGAAGCCCCACCCTGCGGATGATTAAACCGCAACTCTTCACTATGCAGCATCAACCGCGGGTAATCCCGCGCGGGCCCAGTGGCATAGAAAGGATCACCCAAAATCGGATGCCCAAGCGCCAGCATATGCACGCGAAGCTGGTGGCTGCGCCCGGTCTTGGGAAACAGCCGCACGCGAGAGGTTTCTCCGTCGGTCTTGATCACCTTCCAATCGGTCTGCGCGGGCTTGCCGGTCTCATGACACACCATCTGCAGCGGGCGGTTCGGCCAATCGACGATCAGCGGCAGATCGATAGAACCAGATTTCTCTTCCGGCACGCCCCAGACCCTTGCGACATAGGCTTTCCGCGTCATGCGCTTTTCAAACTGCAGCCCAAGATGGCGTTGCGCATGAGCAGTCATCGCAAAGATCATCACGCCCGAGGTGTCACGATCCAGCCGATGCACCAAAAGCGCGTCAGGAAAGACCGCCTGCACCCGCGCGATCAGGCAATCCGCCAGATGCTCACCCTTGCCCGGCACGCTGAGCAGCCCCGCGGGTTTATCGACCAGCAGCACTTCGGCGTCTTCATGCAGAATGACCAGCGGGTCCTGCGGCGGGTTATATTCGCTATCCATAGTTCCCCCTCGCAGATGCCGCCCCGCGGATCAAGCGGGGCATGAGCATTAGGCGGCCGCGGCGAAACTGTCTTTTAGGATTGCCGCCAATGCATCGGCATCCGCTTGGGTGAACGCATTGGGTTGGTCGCTGTCGATGTCAAAGACCCCCAGCAAATCCCCCGCCCCATTCCAAACCGGCAGCACCAGTTCCGACCGTGTCGACGACGCGCAGGCGATATGACCGGGGAAAGCATCGACGTCTTCCACCAACTGCACCTCGCCCGTGCGCGCCGCAGCGCCGCAGACCCCGCGCGAGAATGGGATCACCAGACAGCCGTGACCGCCCTGATAGGGTCCGATTTTCAGCACTTCGGGCGCGGTCACGCGGTAAAATCCCGTCCAATCAAAACGGTCATCGGATTGATGCACCTCGCAGGCGATGGTGGCCATCAAGGCCACGGCATCATCTTCGCCCTCGGTCAGGGCGGCGATGGTTTTGGCAAGGGTTTGGTAGTCGACTGACATGGGGAAACTCATATTGCAGACGGGAAAAGGGAGGCAGGCCGCCTCCCCTTCAGGATACTTTGGATGGCCCGAGGATCAGGGACGCTCAATCGCGATGGCGGTGCCTTCGCCGCCACCAATGCAAATCGCCGCGATGCCACGCTTCAGCCCGCGCTTCTCCAACGCGTTCAGCAAGGTCACCATAATCCGCGCGCCAGAGGCGCCGATAGGATGGCCAAGCGCACAGGCGCCGCCGTTGACGTTCACGATGTCATGCGACAGGTCCATTTCATGCATGAAAGCCAGCGGCACGACGGCGAAGGCTTCATTGACCTCCCAGAGGTCCACGTCCTCTTTCTTCCAGCCGATCCGCTCCAGCAGTTTCTGTGCAGCAGGCACGGGGGCTGTAGTGAAAAGCCCCGGCGCTTGGGCATGGCTGGCGTGGCCGACGATACGCGCGCGGATGTTCAGACCCTTGGCTTTGGCGCTGTCCTCATCCGCCAGAACCAAAGCCGCCGCTCCGTCTGAAATCGAAGAGGAGTTTGCCGCCGTCACCGTGCCCCCCTCGCGAAACGCGGGTTTCAGCTGCGGGATCTTCTCAGGCCGGGCGCTGGCAGGCTGTTCGTCCGCGCTAACCGTGGTGCTGCCTTTGCGCGATGTCACCTCAACCGGGGCGATTTCATCGGCGAAAGCACCGCCTTCCTGCGCCTCAATCGCGCGCGACAGCGATGCCAGCGCATAGTTATCCTGCGTCTCGCGGGTGAACTGGAAACGCTCGGCGCAATCCTCGGCGAAGGTGCCCATCAGGCGACCCTTGTCGTAAGCATCTTCCAAGCCATCAAGGAACATATGATCGATCACCTGCCCATGGCCTAGCCGCGCGCCGCCGCGCATTTTGGGCAGCACATAGGGCGCGTTGGTCATGCTCTCCATGCCGCCCGCGACCATCACATCGGTATGGCCAAGTGCGATCTGGTCAAAGGCCATCATCGCCGCCTTCATGCCTGAACCGCACATCTTGTTGAGCGTGGTGGCCGGCACCTCTTCGCCAAGACCTGCCTTAAAACCGGCCTGACGCGCGGGCGCTTGGCCCTGCCCTGCGGGCAGAACGCAGCCCATCAGCAGTTCTTGCACCTCGGCGGGGTTCATCGTGCCCAACGCGGCCTTGATCGCGCTGCCGCCCAATTCCGCGGCCGTAAGCCCTTCGAAAGCGCCCTGAAAGCCGCCCATCGGGGTTCTGGCTGCACCGGTTATGACAACATTGCGCATCACGTTCTCCTTGAGTTGGGCCGCATACCAATTGGTAAGGTTTTGCGGTTAATCACGTCTCGAACTTCACAGTCTTGAGGCATGTCTATGGAAGTTTCCGCTAAAACAGAAGACCGCTTTTGCGTGGTCAGCGTGCTGCACGAACGGATTGACGCCGCGGCCGCGCTTGAGTTCAAGGACGCCGTGCGCCACGCCACAGCCAGTGCCCCACCGGTGGTGATCCTTGACCTGCACCGGGTCAACTTTATCGATTCCAGCGGGCTGGGCGCGATCGTGGCAGCGATGAAGCATCTGGCACCGCAGCGGGCCTTGGTGCTGGCCGGACTAACCCCCGCGGTAGAAAAGGTCTTTGCCCTTACCCGAATGGATACGGTTTTCGGCATATTCGGCACTTTAGACGCTGCCTTAACCGCGCATCGGGGATAGCGCGGTGCGGCGGCTCGCCGCGCGGTCTGCGCTTTCCCCGTTTGAGATCAGCATCCACAGCGGCCCCTGTGCCGCGCGCGAGGCGCTGGCGCTTTTGTTTGACAGTCTTACCTGTCTCAAGCTGGAGGCTGAAGAGACCTGCCTAGTAAGGCTCGTAATGGCTGAGATGCTCAACAATATCGTCGAACACGCCTATCCAGACCCGGATCGCCCCGGGCCGATCCATATCGCCTGCCACCACGAACCGGATGGTCTGCATCTCTCTGTCAGTGACGAAGGGTTGCCGATGCCGGATTTACAAGCACCCTTGGGCCTGCCGCAGGAAATCGACGGGCCGATTTGCGATCTACCCGAAGGGGGCTTTGGCTGGTTCTTGATCCGGGACCTGGCCAAAGACCTAAGCTATCAACGTTTGGCGCAGGAAAATAAGATTGAACTGCGGTTGGCGGTGGGCCTGCTAACGTCCGATTAACCTCTATGGCAGGGCGGCACGCATATTCCCCAAAACGGCCCCTCTGGGATCACATTTGCGCCTTTGTTAAGGGGCATAGTGAAACCTGTAGCTGCATATGGCTTCCCTCGGTGCCGCGTTTAATAGCCCCCACCCAGTACGCGGTACCGAGGATCTTACCCCCGCATTGGCAGAACCGAAACGACCGGATAGGGTCGCGCTGACAGACATCAGTGAGGACCTGTAGATGCGCGATTTTCACCTTCCAGGCCGTTCGGCCGTTTTCGCGACGAACGGCATGTGCGCCACCTCGCACCCGCTGGCGGCGCGAGCGGCGGTCGATATCCTTGCACGCGGCGGCAACGCGATGGATGCGGCAATAGCGGGTGCGGTCTTGCTGGGCATTTGCGAGCCGCAGATGACCGGGATTGGTGGGGATTGCTTTGTGCTCTACTCCCCCGCGGGCAGCGAAGAGGTACTTGCGCTCAACGGCTCTGGTCGCGCACCTGCGGCTCTGGATGCTGCCAAATTGCGAGACAAGGGCGAAAAGACCGTACCGCTGCGCTCTGCCGATGCGGTGACAATCCCGACCGCCATTGATGCCTTCTGCCACCTGTCTGAGAGCGTGGGTAAATTGGGGTTGGACGCGCTGCTCGCCCCCGCGATCCACTATGCCGACGCCGGTGTGCCCGTCGCGCCGCGCGTGGCTTTTGATTGGGCCACGGACGGCGGCACCCTTCAGGGGCGCGCGCGGGATCATTTCCTTATCAACGGGAAAACGCCTCGCGTTGGTGACCTCTTCCGCGCGCCGGGCCAGGCCGAAGTGCTGCGCCGCGTGGCCGCGCAGGGGCGCGATGCTTTTTATACCGGAGAGATCGCCAAAGACATGATCGCCACGCTGCAAGCCGCAGGCGGCAGCCACAGCGCCGAAGATTTCGCAGCAGCACGGTGCGAGGCCACGACGCCCGTCTCGGGCCAATACAAAGACCTCGAAGTGGTGGAGCATCCGCCCAACGGCCAAGGCGCCACCGCCCTCCTCCTAATGAATATCCTGAGCCACTTCGACATCGCCGGAATGGACCCTCAAGGCGCAGAGCGGCTGCATATCGAGGCCGAGGCCACCAAGCTCGCCTATGATGCGCGCAACCGTTTTCTGGCCGACCCGGACCATACGACGCGGCTCGGCCACATGCTTGCCCCCGAAACCGCCCGCGGTTTGGCCGCGCTGATCGATCCCAAACGCGCCATGGCTGCCGCCGCGCCGATCAGCGAGGCGGTGCATAAAGACACGATCTACATCACCGTGGTAGACAGCGACGGCATGTCAGTGTCGTTGATCTATTCAATCTTCCACGGCTTCGGCTCTGGCATCGCGTCAGACAAGTTCGGCATCTTGCTGCAAAACCGGGGCGCGGGCTTCACGCTGGAAGAGGGTCATCCGAATGAGTTGAAAGGCGGCAAGCGCCCGATGCATACGATCATTCCCGGCATGATCCGCGAGAACGGTCGGGTCACCATGCCCTTTGGGGTGATGGGCGGGGCCTATCAGTCCTACGGCCACGCGCGCTTTGCCTCAAACCTCACCGATTTTGGCATGGACGTGCAAAGCGCCATCGACGCGCCCCGGGCATTTGCCGATGGGCAGGTGATGAAGGTTGAGCGCGGCTTTGGCGATGAGGTCCGCCAGAGCCTGAGCGATATGGGCCATAAAGTTGTGATACCCGACACCGCAATCGGCGGCGCTCAGGCGATCCGCATCCGCGAAGATGGCGTGCTGGAAGGGGCGAGCGACCCGCGAAAAGACGGCTGTGCTTTGGGGTATTGATGGAACGACAGTCTGGCGGGCAGTGTACCGCTGGGCTCAGTTCAACTGGAAGTGTAGCGGATAGGCACCATCGGTGAAGGGGCCGAAGAGATCGGGAATGTCGGGGTGGTCCACCGGCTCCCCCGAATAATCGGCCACGAGGTTCTGCTCAGACACATAGGCCACATAGTAGCTCTGATCATTCTCGGCCAAGAGATGATAGAACGGCTGGTCTTTCACCGGGCGGTTCTCTTCGGGGATCGCCTCATACCATTCTTCGGTATTGGCGAATTCCGGGTCGACGTCAAAAATCACGCCACGGAAGGGATGCTTCTTGTGACGGACAATTTGCCCGAGGTGATATTTTGCGCGCGTTCGTATCATAACATGCTGCCCTACCCCTCGACGGTAGTCCTTTCAAGGGGCATTTGTCCAATCATGGTAGCGGTTGGCAGGGAAACAGACTGTGAACCTGCAGCCGACAGTCCGATTTACCTTTGTCCTCTATGGGTGGGATCAATGCGCTCGTTAGGCCTTCGCGAAATCCCGCCTGTAGGATGCTGCGCGGTCAGCGCATTACCGCCCAGCCCTGCGCGGATTTTCCCAATTTAGTGATGTGATGAATGGGTGGAATCGGTTAAACTACAAAAAAACGTACTTATAAAAAACGAGAGGCGAGAGGCAGATGAGCAAGCATCTTCGCGCAATGATTATCGTGCTGCTGGTAGCATCCTGCGGCGGCGGCCCACAAACGGCCCCGCGTGATCTGGATAATGCCTGCACGATTCTCAAAGAGCGCCCCGACTACCTGAAAGCATTCCGCGCGACCGAGCGGAAATGGGGTGTGCCCATCCACGTTCAAATGGCCACCATTCACCAAGAAAGCAAGTTCGTGGCCGATGCCCGGACACCGTTCAAATATGTGCTGGGCGTGATTCCGATGGGCCGCCAATCCAGCGCCTATGGCTATTCGCAGGCCTTAGACGCAACTTGGGATGAATACCTCAAATCCGAGGGCAGCCGCCGTGCCAAGCGCGATGAAATTCGCGACGCGAGCGATTTCATGGGATGGTATATGAACCAAACCCGCCAGCGGAACGGCATCTCATTGCATGACGCGCGCAACCAATACCTCGCCTATCATGAGGGTCACACCGGTTATGCCCGGCAGAGCTATAACAGCAAAGCATGGTTGGTAGGTGTTGCGGGCAAGGTTGATTCCCGCGCGCAGCTCTATGAACGTCAGATTGCCGGTTGCCGCTTAGGCCGCTGGTAACCCCTGCGCCACGACCAAACGCAAAACGCCCCGGTCAGCCTGACCGGGGCGTTTTCTATTTCTGGCGGGCTGCTTAACGCTTGGCGCCAGCGCGTGCGCCTGCGGTGTCAAACAGGCTGTTCGAGATATTGCCCCCGGCCTGCATATCCCCCAGCACAACGGTCGTCGCGCTGCCGTTGCCGTCGTTGATGACCCACTGACGCAGCTGCACCGGGTTGCCGGTGAACTTCATCTGGATGTTACCATACTGCGGGTTCGCCGGATCCTGCGCCGTCACCGTAGTGGCAGTACCGTCATAGCTGTGGCCGGTGACCATCTTGGCGCGGCCCAGATTGACGTTGTCGGCCAAGATGATCGACAGCGGGGTGCGCGCCAGCGGGTAGGTCTCGGCCGGTTGGTTGGATTTCTTGTCATAGATCACAACCGTGTTGGCCCCGGCGACGACCAAACCACTGTCGGGCGCGTTATACTCAAACCGCACCTTGCCGGGGCGTTTGATATAGATCGTACCGGTGCTGATCGAGCCATCGTCGTTGATCTGGGTGAAGTCACCTTTCGCTGTCTTCAACTGGTTCAGATAGCCTGAGATTTCGTTCAGCGACAGTTGCTGCGCCGCCGCCGCCAAGGGGGCGGATACGGCCAAACCAATCGCCAGAATCGCAGAAGTAAGTTTACGCATGTTGTTCGTCCTGTGTTGCCTCACGCTCTGACATAGGGCGGGTTGCCGTGATATTCGATATCAGGGCGCGGTTTTTCGCTAACTGCCCTGCTCCGCCATAAAAAAACACCGCCGGACGTGGGGCCCAACGGTGTTTTTTCATGCTCGGTCCCCAAGAGGGGAGGGCGAGGTAGCCCTATCCCTGTTCCGGCACCAGAATTTCGCGCTTGCCGACGTGGTTGGCCGGAGAGACCAGCCCTTCGTCTTCCATCTGCTCGACCAGTCGCGCGGCCTTGTTATAGCCGATCGCCAGTTTCCGCTGGATGTAGGACGTTGAGCATTTGCGGTCTTTGATGACCACCTGAACGGCAGTGTCATAAAGCGCGTCTTCGCCATCGGTGTTGCCGCCAAGGCCCAGCACCGCGTCGATATTGCTTTCTTTATCCTCGGACGGACCTTCAACAACGCCACCGACATAATCCGGCTCACCAAATTGCTTGAGGTGATTGACGATCTCTTCAACCTCTTCGTCGCTGACGAAGGGCCCGTGGCAACGGGTGATTTTCGCCCCGCCTGCCATATAAAGCATATCGCCCATGCCCAGCAGCTGCTCGGCACCCATTTCACCCAAGATCGTGCGGCTGTCGATTTTCGAGGTCACCTGGAAGGAAATCCGCGTGGGGAAGTTTGCCTTGATCGTGCCGGTGATAACATCGACCGACGGGCGCTGCGTCGCCATGATCAGGTGGATACCCGATGCCCGCGCCATCTGCGCCAGACGCTGGATGCAGGCTTCGATCTCTTTGCCCGCGACCATCATCAGGTCGGCCATCTCGTCGACGATGACGACGATATAGGGCAGCGCCTCGGGTGTTGTTTCCTCGGTCTCAAAGATCGGCTCGCCAGTATCGTCGTCAAAACCGGTCTGCACGGTGCGGCTGAACATCTCGCCTTTGGCCAGTGCTTCGCGGACGCGCCCGTTGTAGCCTTCGATGTTGCGCACGCCCATTTTGGACATCTTGCGATAGCGCTCTTCCATCTCTCCCACGGTCCATTTCAGCGCGACGACGGCCTTTTTTGGGTCGGTCACAACTGGGGACAGCAGATGCGGGATGCCGTCATAGACCGACAGTTCCAGCATCTTGGGGTCGATCATGATCATCCGGCATTCCTGCGGTGTCAGCTTGTAAAGCAACGACAGGATCATCGTGTTGATCGCCACGGATTTACCCGAACCGGTGGTCCCCGCGATCAGCAGGTGGGGCATTTTCGCAAGGTTCGCGACAACCGGATCACCGCCGATGTCCTTGCCAAGCGCCAGCGGCAGGCGCTGGTTGCCGTCGCCGAAATCACGGCTCGACAGGATCTCGCGCAGGATCACCTTCTCGCGGTGCTCATTGGGCAGTTCGATCCCGATCACGCTGCGGCCCGGCACGGTGGAGACACGCGCCGAAAGGGCAGCCATGGAGCGCGCGATATCGTCCGCCAGACCGATCACACGGCTGGCTTTGAGGCCCGGCGCGGGTTCAAGCTCATACATCGTAACAACAGGGCCGGGACGCACGGCGACGATCTCGCCCTTGACGCCATAGTCGTCGAGCACGGTTTCCAGCATACGCGCGTTTTCTTCCAACGCCTCATCGCTCAGATGCAAACGCTGCACGCCTTCGGGGCTTTCCAAAAGGCTCAGCGGTGGCAGTTCAAAGCCGGGATGCGTGTCTTCAAAGGTCAATGCGGGCTGCGCTTCGACCTGCGCCTGCTTGGAGGGCTGCACGACCCGTCGGATCGGCTGTTGCACCACTTTGCGCGGCTCGGCCACGGGGATTTTCATCGCTTCGGGTGCAGGCGCTTGCTGCAAAGGCAGCGTTTCGGAGGTGACGGTATCTTCGTAAGGCTCGTCCATCGGCTCTTGCATCATCGGCTCTTCGGCCATCGGCTCCGGTGCAGGCTCAGGCTGAACCTGCGGCCTGCGCAGCAGCGGCTCGGGGCGCAATGTAGCAGCGCCTGCGGTCAGCGGCGGCTCGGCGCGCAGGGTGGCGGGCTGGCTGGTGTTCAACAGCAGCGGGTCCGGTCCACGGCCCCGGCCTTTGGTCAGCGGCGCGGTTGTCGGTGTGTGGATCGCATTGGCATTGCGCACGCGGTTCTTGATGACATCGGCGATCTTGCTTTTGATGCGCTCCTCACCCGGTGTCTCGTCGACGATGGCGTCGCTATAGGTCTCGATCAGCTCGAGCTCGGGCATGCCGGCTTCGGGGCGTTTGATAAGGCCCGGCATCCGTCCAAACATGCTGCGCGGCTCTGCTTCCAACTCGGCCATAGGGGCTTGTTGCGCGTAATAATCCTGACCTGCGTCCGGTGCGGCCCAAGTGTCGGCTTCCTCAGCCTCTTGGCGGCGGCGCTCACGGCGCTCGGCCTGACGGGCCGACAGGTTCTGCGCGGCCACAACGGCACCGCTGGCGCCCCGGCCCAAAAGGGTCATCAACCCGGCATAGGCCATGATCAGACCGACCAGCAGGAACCGAACAATGCGAACCAGCTCAGCTTTGGTGAAGCCCAGCACAAAAGCGCCTAAGGCCAAAATTGCCACGCCCATCAAAAGCGACATCAGCTTGACCGTCAGGGTCGAGCCGATCGGCAGGATCGTCAAAAGCGCGCCCATGACAGTATCGCCAAAGAGCCCGCCCAGACCGAAACTATGGGTTAGCAGCCATTCCTGACCGGGGGCCAATGTCGCGGCATAAATCGCCCCAAGCGCCACGGCGATAGGGGCAAAGATCAGACGCCCAATGGCGCGGTCATCCCCCTGATGCAGCGCGAAACGCCCGCCCCAGAACAACAGGACGATGGCAATGCCCCAAGCGCCCCAGCCAACGATCATGAACAGCGGTGCAGCGATAGAGGCACCGATCCGGCCCATCCAGTTTTGCACCGGCGCGTCGGTCGAAACCATCCAGTTGGGATCGTCGGGCGTGTAGCTGCCGATCATCATGGCAGCCATGACGCCCAGCATGATCAGTGCCAGTCCCAGCAGTTCACGACCGCGCTTTTCGATTGCCTCGGCCATGTTGCTGTCTAGCAATGGATCGCGTCCCCGTGTCTGATATGCCATGTCGTCCCTCGCTTATGTCGAATACAGACAGTCGCGGATCGCTTCCAACCCGCGCGTCGTTTCGTCTTTTGGGGCCACCAAGGCGACCCGAATGTAATTCTGACCGGGATTGGTCCCGGCGACGTTTTGCGCCAAATAGCTGCCGGGCAGCACCCGCACGCCTGTCTCGCGCCACAGTTTCAGCGCTGCGGCTTCGTCATCCTCAACCGGGAGCCACAAGAAGAACCCTGCCTCAGGGCTCGCATAGCCCGGCACATTGCCAAAGATACGGTCGGCGATGGCGTATTTCTCTTGGTAGAGCGCGCGGTTCTCTTCCACATGCGCCTCATCCGCCCAAACGGCGGCAGCGGCCTGCTGCAAGGGCAGCGGCAACGGCGCCCCTGCGTAATTGCGCAACTGTTTGATCTCGCGCATCGTCTCTGGTCCGCTGGCGGCAAAACCCGCGCGCAGCCCCGGCAGGTTGGAGCGTTTCGACAGCGAGTGAAAGATCACCACGCGATTGCGGTCGGTGCCCAGTTCCTTAACCACCTCAAACGCGCCGGTGGGCGGCGTGTCGCGGTAGATCTCAGAATAGCATTCATCAGCGAAGATCAGGAAATCATATTTCTCGGCCAGCGCGATCAGTTCGGCCCAATAATCGCGCGAGGCGACAACGCCCTGCGGATTGGCGGGCGAACAAAGATAGGCCGCCGTGGTGCGGCGCAGCACATCTTCGGGCAGGCTGGCAAAATCGGGCAGATGGCCGGTCTCTGCGGTGGCAGGCACCATGATGGGCTCTGCCGCGCCTGAGATCGCGCCGATCATATAGACTTGGTAGAACGGGTTCGGCATCAGAATCGCTGATTTTTCGCCGTTCTTAGTAGGCGGACAGAGCGCGATGACGGCGTTATAAAGCCCCTCGCGTGTGCCATTCAGGGCCATAACCTCAGTATCGGGGTCCATCTCAACGCCATAGCGCCGGGCGATCCATGCGGCGATGGCGCCGCGCAATTCGGGCGAACCGTCGTTCGGCGGGTATTTGTTGAAACCATCGGCATGTTTCGTGATCTCATCGGTGACCCAAGCCGGAAACGCATGCTTCGGCTCGCCAATGGTCATATGGATAGGCGTACCGCCGCCTTCATGCCCATCAAGCAAGGCGCGCAGGCGCGGCCACACGTGGGCCGGAAGGTTCGAAAACCGCTCAGGATACATCATTAAAACTGCCTCGGATCGGGATCATTCATGCCCCGTTTGCCCCAAGGTACCCAAGGGCGCCTCTCCCGTCCAGAAAAACCGGGAGATTTGCGGCCCTTGTGGCTTTTCGGTCGTGCGCTGTTATGCCCCGCGCAGGGCTGCTTCAGCCGCTGCACCAAGGCGCAAAAGCTGTTCCTCGGCATTGGGCGCGGCCATAAAAGAGATGCCGCATGACGGCGCGCCGGTCGGCAACGTAAGCGCGCAGAGCCCCATCAGATTCGCGACTCGCGTGTTGCGCAGCGATAGGAGGTTCTGCGCGAGGTAGTAGTCATGGTCACTATTGAGCCGCTCAATGTTCGGCGGCAGCATCGGTGCAGTCGGCACCAGCACCGCGTCATAACCCGCAACGGCCCGGTCATAGCTCGCCCGTGCCAGATCAAGCTTGGCCCACGCCGCCACATAATCGGGGCCCGAGAATCCTTTACCCAACTGAAAACGCTCCAAAATTTCGCTGAACATCGCCTCAGGGTTTGCCTCGATCACATCCCGCCACAGGCCGTAGGCTTCGGTGGTGTAGAGGCATGAACTCAGCGGCATCGCGTCTTCCACTTCAGGCACGGCGATTTCGTCGACCGTGGCGCCCGCTTCTTTCAGCCGCTCGATCGCGGCTTCAAAGGCCGCTTTCGGCTCGTCTGAGAGGTCTTCCATCACAACGTTGGTCAACACCGCAAAACGGCAACCTTCGAGATCGCTTTCGTGCAGATCGGGAGATTTGGCACCTTCCAGAACGCCCAGCAGCAGCGCTGCATCTTCGACCGAACGGCAAAGCGGGCCGACCGTATCGAACTTCGCCGCCAGCGGCACCGTCCCGGCCAAAGAGACTCGGCCCGCTGTGGTTTTCAATCCGACCAAATCATTCCATGCCGCCGGAATACGCACCGACCCGCCTGTGTCAGAGCCGATTGCAGCCGCCGCCAGCCCAAAAGCGACCGAGGCCGCTGCCCCAGAGGACGACCCGCCCGACACACTGTCAGGCTCGTTCACACAAGGCGGCGTTGCGGTGCTGGGGTTATGACCAAGGCCCGAAAAAGCCAATTCGCTCATATGGGTCTTACCCAAGCAGACCAGCCCCATCGCCGTGGCATTGGCGAGGACTTCGGCGTCGCTTTCCGGCACGCGGCCTTCTAGCAGCTTTGTCCCCGCCTCCGTCGCCGTGCCCGCGGTGTCAAAAAGATCTTTCCAAGAGATCGGCACGCCATCAAGCGGCGAAAGACGCTGCCCGTTGCGGGCGCGCTCTGCCGCCGCCGCTGCTTCGGCGCGGGCGCGGTCATGGGTGACGCGGGCATAGATACGGTCGCGCATCGGGTGCGCGTCGATGGCATCGAGATAGGTGTCACAAAGCGCCACGGGGTCGATATCGCCCGCCGCGATCCCGCGCCCCAGATCCGCCGCCGTCATTTCCAACCATTCGCGCATGTCGTACCCCTTTGCCGCTGTTCGTGGCGAACCTAGCGACCGTTCGGCGCATGGACAATCCCCGCCCGCAGGTCATATTTAGGGCCATGGAATTTGACCACGATATCGCGATCATTGGGGGCGGCCTGAACGGCCCTGCCCTTGCCCTGGCCCTTAGCCGCGCCGGGTTGCGCGTGGCGGTGATTGACGCCCTGCCCGCACAGACGTTTGAAGACGCCGAATTCGATGGCCGCGCCTATGCGCTGGCGCTGACGTCGGTCCGGTTAATGGAAGGCATCGGCATCTGGCCCGAGATCGCGAATGACGCGCAGCCGATGCTGGAGATCAAGGTGACCGACGGGCACGCGGGGACCGGCCCCTCCCCCATGTTCATGCATTTCGACCATGCCGAGATTGAAGAAGGCCCGATGGGGCATATGGTCGAAGACCGCCACCTGCGCCGCGCTTTGCTGAAGGCGGTGAACGACGACCCTGCGATCACAGTGCTGAACGATACGCGCGTTACAGAACAAAGGGTGGAGATGACCGGCATCACTCTGACGCTTGAAAGCGGCAAAACCCTGCGCGCACGACTGGCAGTCGGCGCCGATGGGCGCGGCAGCGGCACCGCCGAACGCGCCGGGATCAAGCGCATCGCATGGTCCTACGCGCAGACCGCGCTGGTCTGTGTGGTCAACCACGAGAAGCCGCATCACGGCATCGCGCATCAGTTCTTCATGCCGCCCGGCCCGCTGGCGATCCTGCCGCTGACCGGCAACCGCTCGCTCATCGTTTGGAGCGAAGCCAAAGCCAATGCAGCCGCGATCAACGCCCTGCCGAACGCGCAATACCTCGACGTGCTGCGCCCGCGCTTTGGCAGTTTTCTGGGTGAGATTTCACTGACCGGCCCGCGCTACAGCTATCCACTTGGCCTATCACTCGCCCATTCCATGACCGCCCCGCGCGTGGCGCTTTTGGGGGATGCGGCACACGGGGTGCATCCCATCGCGGGTCAGGGTTTGAACGCAGGCCTGCGCGATGTGGCGGCCTTGGCCGAGGTGCTCGCCGATGCGGTTCGCCGTGGTGAAGACCCCGGTAATGATGCGGTACTGGCGCGCTACCAAGAATGGCGACGTTTTGACAATGCAAGCCTTGCTCTGGCGACCGACAGCTTTAACCGGCTGTTTTCGAACGACAATGCATTGGTTCGCCTAGCCCGCGACATGGGCATGGCCACCATCAATGCCCTGCCCGGCCTGCGTCGCAACTTTATCCGCGAAGCGGCGGGGCTTACCGGTGAGCTGCCCAGATTGATGCGTGGAAAGCCCCTGTAACGGGGCCGTGCCGCGTTACAGCGTCCGCGCTTCGTCCGGCAGCATGACCGGAATGCCATTGCGGATTGGGTAGGCAAGCCCAGCGGCTTTTGACACCAGCTCCTGCTTTTCGGCGTCATAGGTCAGCGTGGTCTGGCTGCGCGGGCAGATCAATGCCTCCAGCATCCGGCGGTCAAATTGAATGGTCGCATCCGTCATTGCATCAAGCCTTCTTCCTGACCGCCGCGCATTGCGAATTCGATCAATGTCACCAATGTCTCGCGCCGCGTTTCGAGCGAGGGCGCCTCAAGCAGCGCTTGTTTGTCCTCATCCTCGAACTCAAGCATCATCGACAGGGAGTTGATGAGCAACTCGTCCTCGGCGTCTTTCAAAGCATCCCAATCCGCCGAAAGCCCGCGTGCATCAAAGTAGCGCCCTAACAGGTCAAGGAACCGCGCCCGGTCAAAGGTATCGTCAAACTCATCCTCGCCGAGGTCACGGTCAAACCCCGACCAATTCACATCGCAGCGGCGATAGGGGCAAAATCCCTCGATCTCTTCCACAACACGGAAACGAGACACTCCGCCCAGCGTCACCATATAGCGGCCATCTTCAGTCTCGGAAAACTGCGTGATGCGCCCGGCACAGCCGATTTGGTGCAGGCCGTTGCCCTCGCGGCCAGGCACTTCGTTGGGCTGGACCATGCCGATCAACCGCGTATCGGTCTTGAGCGCGTCTTCGATCATCTGAAGATAGCGCGGCTCAAAGATATGCAACGGCAGGCGCGAGCGGGGCAGCAGCAGCGCCCCTGCCAAGGGAAAGATCGCAATAGTCTGAGGCAATTCTGCTGGCTTGATCATGACAAGGGACTTAGTGCGCCCGCCTCCTCAGGCAAATATCATCGACGACAGTTTGCGGCGTCCGTTCAACACCACCGGATCATTGGGTTTAAGCGCCTCGAAAATGGTGAAAAGCTGCGTCTTGGCGGCGCTGTCATTCCACTCACGATCCCGGCGGAAAAGCTCCAACAGGTGATCCACGGCCCCTTCGGCATCGTTATGCGCGTAAAGCGCTTGGGCCAGATCAAACCGCGCCTGATGGTCGTCGGGGTTTGCCTCGACCTTCTCGGTCAACTCAGCCACGGGGCCTGCGTCGGCGGCCTGATGCGCCAGTTGCAACTGGGCATGGGCCGCTTCGAGTTCGGGCGCTTTTGAGATTTCAATCGGCGCGCCGTTCAACAGGGCTTCGGCCTGCTCCAACTCGCCCATCGCGATATAGGACCGGACCATCCCGCCGTAGGCAGCGGCGTTCATCGGGTCTTCTTCCAAAATCGCGGCAAAGGTCTGCGCCGCATCAGCAGCGGCCCCCTCGGCCAGCATCTCTTCGGCGGCGGCCACGGCATCGGCGAGCGTATCACCGGGTGCCTCGCCGCCCCTGGCCTTCACAACGCGGTCAACGAAGGCCTTGATCTCGGACTGTGGCTGCGCGCCTTGGAAACCGTCGATCGGCTGACCTTTGTAGAATGCATAGACCGTGGGAATGGATTGGATCTGCAACTGGCCGGCAATCGCCTGCGCCTGATCGACATCGACCTTCACCATCTTTACCGCGCCATTGGCCGCGCGAACCGCGTCTTCCAGCATCGGGCCTAGCGTTTTACACGGGCCGCACCAAGGCGCCCAGAAATCGACGATGACCGGCACTGTCTGCGAAGCTTCGACTACATCGGCCATAAAGGTCGCTTCGGTCGTGTCCTTAATCAGGTCGGCATCCGCAGGGGCGGCGGTGGAAAGGTTCAGGTCAATCATGATGTCATCCTCGCTAATCGCGTTTGGCTTTATATGGACGTGCGGTGGCCCAATTCAAAGGTCAAAACTGGCAAAAACCGGCGCGTGGTCGCTGGGTTTCTCCCAACCGCGGGCATCACGGACGATATGGCTGGAGTGTCCGGCCTGCGCGATATCAGCAGTCGCCCAGATATGATCGAGCCTGCGGCCCTTGTCGGCGGCGTCCCAATCGGCGGCGCGGTAGGACCACCAGCTATAGAGATTCCCCGTCGGCACGTCCTGCCGGGTAATGTCGACCCAATTGCCTGCATCCTGCACTGCGCCCAAGGCTTCGACCTCAACAGGGGTGTGGCTGACGATCTTAAGCAGCTTTTTGTGATCCCAGACATCATCCTCACGCGGGGCGATGTTCAGGTCACCCACGAGGATCGACTTCTCGGGCTTGTCGCTGTGAAACCAATCGCGCATTTCTGAAAGGTAATCGAGCTTTTGGCCAAACTTCTCATTGATCTCACGGTCGGGTTTGTCACCGCCTGCAGGCACATAGAAGTTGTGGATCGTGGTGCCATTTTCCAGCTTTGCCGCAACATGGCGCGCGTGGCCCAGCATGGCGAAATCTTGATCGCCCGCGTCCAGCAACGGCAGCTTCGACAGGATCGCCACGCCGTTGTAGCCCTTCTGCCCGCGCGCCACCATGTGCGTGTAGCCCGCCGCCTGAAACGCCTCGACGGGGATCTTATCAACGGGGCTTTTGCATTCCTGAAGGCACAGCACATCCGGCCCGTGCTCCGCGAGCAGCTTTAGCACCAAAGGCTCGCGCAGGCGGACAGAGTTGATGTTCCAAGTGGCGAGGGAAAAGGACATGGGGCAGGCTCCGGTCTGGGGGGTGGTCCGGCACAGTAACGCGGGTGGCGTGGGGGTGCCATGCGGAAATCTGCGGCGCGGGTCACGGGGGGGGGGGGGCGGACGATGGACAGCGGACAAAAAAAGGCCGGGCACAGTGGCCCGGCCAGTCCAACAGGGAGGTATGTACCTTTGCCCGGGTACAATAGTCGGGCTTCAAACCGAGTGGCGGGTCATGAAAACCCCGCCTCTCAGTATTTCCAACCAAGAAAGGTTAGAAATTGTTCCCAGTTTTTATGCCATCAGGCGATAACCACCGGATTCCGTTACCAACAAACGGGCATTCGAAGGGTCAGGCTCGATCTTCTGCCGCAGGCGGTAGATATGGGTTTCAAGCGTGTGGGTCGTGACGCCCGCGTTATAGCCCCAAACCTCATGCAGCAGCACATCGCGCGGCACGACACCGTCGGTCGACCGGTAGAGGAACTTGAGGATATTGGTCTCTTTCTCGGTCAGACGCACCTTGCGGTCGTCCTCCGTTGTCAGCACCTTCATCGCGGGTTTGAAGGTATAGGGCCCAAGCTGGAACACCGCATCTTCGGACTGTTCGTGCTGGCGCAGCTGCGCACGGATGCGGGCCAGAAGAACCGGAAACTTGAACGGTTTGGTGACATAGTCATTCGCCCCGGCATCAAGGCCGAGGATCGTATCGGCATCGGTGTCATGCCCCGTCAGCATCAAGATCGGGCTTTTCACCCCCTGCTTGCGCATCAAACGGCAAAGCTCACGCCCATCGGTGTCTGGTAGGCCCACATCAAGGATCACCAAGTCATAGAGCGCCTCTTTGGCCTTGGTCATCGCTTCGGTGCCATTGGCGGCTTCGAAAACGTCGAAATCTTCGGTCATGATAAGCTGTTCGCTCAGCGCTTCGCGCAGATCATCGTCGTCGTCAACAAGCAGGATTTTCTTAAGCTGGGCCATCTATCTCTCCGTCTGTTGTCTTATACATGCGCTTCAGCAGGGGCTCCGACAAGGGATGTGACCTCTGTCTCACAGCCTCGTGTCAACAAAGCGTGAAATGTTTCAATTCCTTGGGAAATAACTTAGATAAACGCTGAAGCCTTTGCGGAGTTGCAACAAACCATGAGTTTCGCCCCGGACATTACCGAACAACTGGCGCGCGCGCGGGCCGATTTACGCATGGGCGTGCCCGTGGTTTTGGCAAAGGGGGCGCAGGCCGCCCTCGTGTTGGCGGCGGAAACGCTCACCGCACAGCGCCTTGCGGATGTGCTGGCCTTGGGCGGTGCGCCCGTGCTGGCGATCACCGCGCGGCGGGCCGAGACGCTAAAGGCCCGCGCCTATGACGGCAATCTCGCCCGCGTTCTGCTGCCCCCCGGCGCGACACCCGCTTGGGTGCAAAGCATCGCCGATCCTGCGGATGACCTACGCGCGCCGATGAAAGGACCGCTCAAAACCGCACGGGGCGGGGATACCGCCGCGCACAGCGCCGCGCTTGATCTGGTGAAAGCGGCGCGAATGTTGCCCGCAGCGTTGGTGCTGGACCTGCCGCAAGGCGCGGATTTCGCGCGGGAGCATGGCCTGACCCTTATTGACCTCACCGCCGCCGCCCCCGTTCTTGCGCGCCGCAGCGCGCTGCACCCGGTGGTCAACGCCCGCCTGCCGATGGAGGTGTCAGAGGCCGGTCGCCTGCATATCTTCCGCCCCGAAGACGGCGGCGAGGAGCATTACGCCATCGAGATTGGCCGCCCTGCCCGCAATACGCCCGTGCTTTGCCGCCTCCATTCGGCCTGCTTCACGGGCGATCTTATGGGCAGCCTGAAATGCGACTGCGGCCCACAGCTTCGAGCCGCGCTGGCGCAGATGGGCGGCGAGGGCAATGGCATCCTGCTGTACCTTAACCAAGAAGGGCGCGGCATCGGCCTTGCCAACAAGATGCGCGCCTATTCCCTACAAGATCAGGGGTTTGATACCGTGGAGGCCAATCACCGCCTCGGCTTTGAGGATGACGAACGCGATTTCCGCCTTGGTGCTGATATCCTGCGCTCGATGGGTTTCTCCGCTGTGCGATTGCTAACCAACAACCCCCGCAAGGTCGGCATGATGGAGCAAAGCGGCATTGCGGTGACCGAACGCGTGCCGCTGGCCGTGGGCGAGAACCGCCACAACAGCGCCTATCTGGCCACCAAAGCCGCGAAATCGGGCCATCTGCTATGACGCCCAATGACATGGTGCTGACGCCGATGGGCCTGCGCTTTCAGGGGCAGCGCTATGCCTGTAGCATCGGCAGGGGCGGGCTGACGGACAACAAGCGCGAGGGCGATGGCGCCACGCCGCGCGGGGTGCATCGCTTGGTCGGCATGCTTTACCGGCCTGACCGTATCGTGGCCCCAAGTGCGTGGGCGCAGCCGATCCTGCCGGGAGACCTATGGTCAGACGCCAGCGGTCAGCCCGATTACAACCACCGCGTCCGCGCGCCTTATGCCCATAGCCACGAGGCGCTGCGGCGGGCTGATCCGCTCTATGATCTGGTGATCCTAACCGATTGGAACTGGCCAGAGGCCGGGGCCGGGCGCGGCTCCGCGATCTTTATTCATCAGTGGCGGCGGCCCGGCTACCCGACCGAGGGCTGCATCGCCTTTGCGCGGGACGATCTTCATGAGATCGCCGCCCGTGTCGGCCCGGCGACGCGGCTGATTATTCGCTAACCCGCTCGCCAAAGATGGCGGAGCCGACGCGCACATGGGTGGCACCAAGCGCGATGGCCTGCTCGAAATCACCGCTCATGCCCATTGACAGGCCGCTTAGATCGTTGCGCGCGGCGATCTTGGCCAGCAGCGCGAAATGCAGCGCTGGCGCCTCGTCCACCGGGGGGATGCACATCAGCCCTTTGATCGGCAGGTCAAGCGCCCGACATTCCGCAATAAAATTATCCGCCTCACGGGGCATCACGCCGGCTTTCTGGTCCTCTTCACCCGTATTTACTTGAATGAACAGATCCGGGCAGCGGCCCAGTTCTTCGGCCAGACGCGCGATGGTCTTGGCCAGCTTGGGGCGGTCAACGGTATGGATTGCATCTGCCAGCTCTATCGCTTGGCGCACCTTATTGGATTGCAATGGGCCGATGAGATGAAGCTCAACATCCGCGAACTCTTCGCGGAACCCCGGCCATTTGCCCTCCGCTTCCTGCACGCGGTTCTCACCAAAAATGCGTTGCCCCTCGTCCAATACTGCGCGCACGCGGGCGTCGGGCTGAACCTTGCTCACGGCAATCAGCTTGACCGATCCCGCCGCGCGGCCTGCATCGGCTTCGGCCTTGGCAATACGGTTTTTGATGTCGCTGAGACTCATTTTCGGCCCTCCATTTCAGACGCGCAGAAAACAACAGGCCCGCGCAAAAGAAAAGGGGCAGACCGCAAGGCCTGCCCCAATATTCAGAGTATGTCGTTCAACTTAGAAGTTGAAGCGAACACCCATGTCGGCAACGGTGTCGCCGTCGAACTGCTTAACCACACCGCCGCGCAGCGAGGTGCCGCCGCCCAGGTCGTGGTTGAAGTCGATGCCGTA
>Ga0209345_10001825_pt1 | contig 24674 bp, 20 predicted proteins | sample Cruoilmetagenom7_FD_187294 | JGI IMG/M metagenome (GOLD analysis project Ga0209345, IMG submission 187294) | Oil polluted marine microbial communities from Coal Oil Point, Santa Barbara, California, USA - Sample 7 (SPAdes) (version 2) | ecosystem: Environmental > Aquatic > Marine > Oil seeps ...
AATTAATTAATGAATGATTATTCATTCATTAATTATCTTTGAAAATTTAACATAGGGAAAATTAGCTGTCAAGATTTTTTCTTGTGCAGGATCTATGGCTCTTATTGGTATAGGTTACACCGCGATCATCCCAACTCTGTAACATCTCAGGCATCGATTTGCTTCTATCATTGCCTCACCAGAGGTGTATCCCTTTTCCACCTCTTCAAAAGTATGTTTTCTTTCATCAGGCGAAAGCATTTCCAGGTGCAATCTTTTCTGTCCCCCTAGAAACCCTATTTCTTCCGACGGATCAAAAACCTTGACTTCCTCAAATAATTTATCAAAAGAATCCTCACAGATTATCTTGAGTTCTTTACCATTTATAAGACGATCTATGTTAATTGCAGCCTTTCTTCCACCTGCACAGGCACGTATAAGGGTTGATGGCCCAGTTACGCAGTCCCCGGCTGAAAATATTTTTGGGTTGCTTGTTTGCATCGTAAATTCATTCACAACCAGCGTTCTTTTTTTCGTTGTCTCTACTTGATGTCCATCATCCAGTAGTGTCACGTCAATAGCCTGGCCTATGGCCGGCACTAGAATATCACAATCGACAACAAATTCAGACCCTTCAATAGGAACAGGACGCCTGCGTCCGCTTTCATCAGGTTCACCCAATTCCATGCGGATACATTCAACGCCTACCACCTTCCCCTTTTCTGTCAGAATTTTTATAGGATTGGTCAGATAATGGAATTTTACACCTTCTTCTTTTGCGTCCTTAATCTCAACATGGTCTGCCGGCATCTCCTTTCTCGTCCTTCGGTAAACCAGGTTGACATCATCCTTGCCGATCCGGAAAGAAGAGCGTACGCAATCTATGGCAACATTACCTCCACCCACCACAAGTACTTTTTTCCCTTCAGGATAGGGGTCATTCCCTTTATTGATTTCCAGAAGATAGTGAACACCTGGTATAAAACCCTTATATCCCTCATCCTCCCCCTCAAGCCTCATGGAAGTATTCCCCTGAGCCCCAATGGCGATGAATATCGCATCATTCTCTTTTTCTAAATCAGCTAGCTGGGTGTCCTTTCCCACCATCGTATTATATTTTATAATTACTCCCATATTTTTAATTTGATCTACTTCAAAACCAAGTATGTCTCTTGGGAGACGATAATCAGGGATACCCATTGCCGCCATTCCGCCAGGTTCTTCGAACCTCTCATAGATAGTTACCTTGTGCCCCATGAGCGCCAGGTGATAGGCGCAGGCAAGTCCTCCCGGACCGGCACCAATGATAGCAACCTTGCCGGTTTTTTCCGAAGGTGTGGGTTCAAACAACATCTCTCCTTTTTTTTCCAGGTTATTATCAGCTACAAAACGCTTTAGGTATTTTATAGAGACAGGCTCATCCAAAATCGTTCGACGACAGTGTTCTTCACATGGTCTTACACATACCCTTCCAACCATCCCCGGAAGGGGAAGCCTTTGCGTAATCAGATTCAAGGACTGGTTGAACTTCCCTTCCTTTATGCATTCTATGTACCCTGGAATATCGAGATGGATAGGACATGCATCCATGCAAGGAGCTGTAAGTCGATGACGGTAACTTCCTTCTGGGATCGGGGTTTTGTCCTGTATAGCTTTTTCAAACTTTTCAGAAAAGTATTTTGCTGCATCCAAAAGCGGAACCGGTCCGGACTGACCAATGTTGCATTTCGAACCTTCCCTGACAACATCAGCGAGTCGAGAAATGATGTCCATATCCCCATTCTGACCCTTCCCCTGGCAAATTCTTGTTAAGGTGTCTGCCAAGACTTTAGTGCCGATCCGACAGGTAAAACATTTGCCACAGGATTCATTCTGTACCGCCCCTAAGTAAGCCCTGCATAAATCAATAATATCAACATCATGAGACCTTAAGACCACGCCATACCACCCGATCAATGCCTTGATATTTTCATCCTCTGTAAATTGGGAGGGCAAGGAAACATTTTCGACTTCTTCATATTCCCCAGGCTCTTTCCCCCTATTGTCTACAACTACTCCACCCCATGAGCTGAAAAGAATGTCGGTCATCATTCACTCCAATCTAACTTTAAAGTGTCTCTTTAACGTTCCCAGATTCTGCCTGGGAAAGTATACCATCAATCTCGTTTAGGGACGGGGCCGAAATAACTTCCTCAAGTTGGCGCTCAGAATTAGAGGAGCTAGGTGCTAGGGAGGGTTGACCTAGTTCCTATCTCCTGTCTCCTATCTACCTGATAGGTCTGGGGAAGTTATTTCGTCCCCGGCCCTTAGCGTATATTCACCTAGAGCCTCTTTTCATAAGACATCTCGATAGTCTTTACGAGGCTTGTCAAGGTTCTGTTCACGGGAACCGATATCCCCAATCTTTCACCTTCATCGACAATAGATCCATTGATGTAATCGATTTCCGTTTTTTTCGCCCGCAAAACATCTTGAAGCATTGAGGAAACATTCATTGCTGTTGCCCTGCAGATATCTTCTACTTTTCCTATAGGATTTTCATAGGTCAATTCAATTCCCTTGGCCTTTACAACGGAAACCGCTTCTTCCACAGAGACCCGCAAGACCTCCCTTGCCAATGAATATTGAACCAATTCCCCATTCATTAGCCTAAGGAGGGCGGTCAAAGCATTTATTCCGACATTTATCAAGAGCTTACTCCATATGAGTCCCGTAAGGTTATCCGTTATATGGGTATCTATACCAGCAGTGTTAAAGAGATCAGAAATTCTCTTGATCCTATTTGAAGTCTCCCCACTCGGTTCTCCGATAATTGTTTCACCTCTGCCGGCGTGTCTTATATGCCCCAATCCGAGAACCGTAGCTCCATGAGCGGTTGTACCGCCTACAACCTTCTTTTTCCCGACAATCCTAGAGATGGTTTCCACATTGCCGGAACCGTTTTGCAGCGTGAGAAGGCAGGTATCCTCCCCTATGAGCGGTTGTACGCCTTGACATACTTTTTCCGTGTCATACGCCTTTACACATATGATGATGATATCCGCATTACCTATGTCTCCAGGGTCAGTAGTCTGTTTGACGCATACTCTATGGTCACCGCTTATACCCTCGATAATTAAACCGTCTTTGCTAATCTTATCCACCCTGTCCTGGTGTTTATCGAGGAGCCACACCTCTTCCTCCGTCTTCGATAAGAAATAGGCAAATAGACAACCCATTGCCCCTGAGCCGACTATAACTATCTTCATTATCTATCCCTTTAACTTGTTAATTAATTTATCCATTTCCAGCATAATGCCTGTGCTGAGTTCAAAAGGTGGGGTACCTCTAAGGTCGGCCTCTATGATCAATGGATCTGAATAGATCGAGCCCAAAATATCGAAATTTTTCATTTCATCGTATATAAATTTTTCATCTCTATCACTTCTCAATTTGTTTGCTATTACCCCCAACCTCACTATGCCGATATCCTTTGCCAGCCTCCTTATCCTGATAGCGGTTTCTATGCTCTGCCTCCCCGGTTCGACAACTATTATAAGCATATCCACGGCCTTTGCCGTGGCCCTCCCCAAATGTTCCACACCTGCTTCCATGTCTAAGACAACCACTTCTTTTCTGACAAGCAGTAGGTGGGAGACTAATGTCTTAAGGAGGACACTTTCAGGACAAACACAACCGCTTCCCCCTTTTTTGACCGTTCCCATAATCATCAACCGTATGCCACCGTGTTCTACACAATACTTTTCCGGGATGTCATCAACCGTGGGGTTTAGTCTAAAAAAACTGCCGCTGGAACCTGGTTTGGCACCGGTCCTTTCCTCTACAAGGTTACTCATCTCAGCTATAGGTGTTATGTTTCCAGGGTCAGGAAACCCAAGGGTCATCGCTAGATTTGTGTTTGGATCTGCATCTATAGCGAGCACAGAATAACCATCATCATAGAATTTCTTGGAGAGACATGCCGCTATAGTGGTCTTTCCAACGCCCCCCTTACCTGTGACAGCTAATTTCATTAATCTGCCCTTTCTTTTATAAATGTTACTTATCAGTGCTGATACTATAGATTTTCAGATATTAAATTTCACAAGGCCAGAGGGAGGAAACCGAGTAAGTCGTACATTGTAGTACGTCGTCGAGGGTTCCGACCGATAACGCAGTGAAATTTAATATATGGAAATCTATAGCAGAAATTTATGGGTTTTCAGGTATCTTCCATCTAATATTAAAATAAAAAATGGGTCCCGTACAAAACAAATCCCTAAACAGCCACTATATTACTTAAGACCCCTTCATATTGTCAAGTAAAGATTTGACCAATCTTTAGCAAGGGTTAAGAATTCCCTGCGTATGTGGTTCCAGCAATAGGATAGATGCATAGAATCATTTTTTTTGTGTGAGGGAAGCAATTTTAAGGAAAAAGCTACCGACTGCGGAGGCAGCAGAAAAACTTGCTTTAATGAAGAAGATAGATTAAATTAGTCTTGTTTTGTCGTTGATGATTTTGCCATGGCTATGGGTGGGAATATTCTGTATGTTTTCAGATACTAAATATCCCACTAATCAGCGTTGAGCTCTTAAAAGCGAGTGAGTGAGTGAGAAAACAGAAAGAAGGTAAGAAGAGATGAGAAGACAGAAAAGACCAGCATTGGTGATATTGGCGGTTATTATGGCCTTTTTTGTTGCGGGTTTATTTTTGCCGGGATTGATTCATACCGGTGAATTGGAGCCAAATACCGCTCCAGGACCGACCATGAAAACCTTGGACAAAAACCTACCGACTTGGAGCCGGATACTGCCATCTTCCGAGCGCTTTGAGCTGGTGATGGATGGTGAGGCAGTCCTTGACAGGGAGACAGTGCTTGTATGGGCAAGGAATGCAAATTTAGGCGGCTTTATGGATTGGCAGAATGCTATAAGTTACTGTAACAACCTTGCAATTGCAGGCCGTAAAGGGTGGCGATTGCCCAGTGTTGCGGAGCTGTCAAGTCTGGTAGATACAACTCAGGAGTCTCCATCCCTACCCGATGGGCATTATTTTAAAAATGTGCAGTCATTCTACTACTGGTTGAGTAATACGTATGAGGGCGATAGTGACTCCGCCTGGCGCGCGAATATGTTCAATGGTAGCGTGAGCTTTGATCTTAAGGTTGGCTCCAGCTGCGTATGGCCGGTTCGCGGTGGTAAATGATAATTTGGAGGATGGTTCCTTACTATAGATTTTCAGATATTAAATTTCACAAGGCCAGAGGGAGGAATCAGAGTAAGTCGTACATTGAGTACGTCGTCGAGGATTCCGACCGATAACGCCGTGAAATTAAATATATGGAAATCTATATCAGAAATTTCGACCTGTGCAGTTACTCAACAATAGTGCCTATGACTTGAATAATCTTCTCCTCACCGCTTGATTCATTTTGAAGATTCTAAGTTCGCTGCGCTAAATTGCAGATAACTCGGTCGCAAGCTCCCTCAAACAATCTGCAATTTTCAGCTTCACTCACTAAGAATCTTTCTCAAAATGAATCAAGAAGGTTCGTCAAAGATCATTCAAGTCATATTCCGACCAACTGCACAGGTGGAAAAATTTTGAAGAACTTTGACGTTGTCATGACCCCAAGAAGGCAATTTTTGACTTTATGAGTGGAAAGGTCTATTCTAACAGAAACTTTGAAACTTATTTGAATTATGCCTTTAAGCCATTGTAGCTCATAATTGAGTTTCAAAATTTCTGATTCTAATGAATAAAAAGGCCGATGGAGGAGGAGGAGAACATATGCCATTTTTAGAGGTTGATAATACAAAGATAAACTACGTGACTGGGAAAGATGGGATCCGAAAGGGGAAGAAAAATCTGCTATTCATCCACGGAGCAGGAGGGAGTCATAAAGTCTGGAATATGCAGTCCCATTACTTTGAAAGCAACTATAATTTCATGGCTGTAGAACTGCCAGGACATGGTGAATCAAGCGGCAATGGGGAAAAGGACATTAGTAGTTACACAGAATGGATAAGGAAGATCATTGAGAACTTATCCCTAAAAACGTGTTCTATCATCGGTCATTCCATGGGCGGGGCGATAACCTTGGATTTTGTTCTAAAATACCATCAATATCTTGATTCTATCGTATTGGTTGGGACGGGTGCAAGGTTAAGGGTCAGCTCAGATATCTTGGACACTGTTAAAGATAATTTTGACAATGCAGTAAAACTAATCTGCAAATTTGCTTATTCTGATCGTGTATCGAGTGATATCATAGAGATGGGAGAGACAGAGATGCGGAAAACCAGCCCCGAGGTGCTATATGGCGACTTTTTCGCCTGTAATGACTTTGATGTTCTTGAGGAGATAAAGAAAATAAAAGTCCCTACACTCATAATCTCCGGTAGTGAAGATCGACTGTCTTTCCCAAAGTACGCCCATTTTCTACATGAAAGCATACAAGGATCAAAACTAGTGATGATACAGGATGCCGGACATATGATAATGATCGAAAAACCAAATGAATTTAACGAAGAGGTTGAAACTTTTATCTCCAACCTTCCTTAGGGACGAGGACAAAGGATTGGCAAGGGGCAATCAAGGTTTTAATCCTCAAAATACTTGTTAATGTTTGATGATTTCCCAAGTCCTTGATTACAAATGAATTTAACGGGAGGATTTAATATTCATGAAATATTCCATAAGCCCAGACGGTGAGGAGTTCCCTTTACCTAATGAAACGGAATATCAACGGGAGCTTAAAAGGTTATCACAATTAGTTAAGGCCGAGAAAGAAAAAGATCGGGAAATTGTTGTGGTTATGGGTCTAGGTTTTGTCGGGGCTGTTATGGCAGCGGTTGTTGCGGATAGCGCCGACAAAAAAACAGGAGAACCGTTAAAGTTTGTTATCGGTATGCAAAGGCCGAGTACGAGAAGCTTCTGGAAGATCCCGGTTATTAATAGAGGAATCAGTCCTGTTATGGCAGAAGATCCTGAAGTTGATGCCATTATTAGACGTTGTGTTGTGGAGAAAAAGACGCTTACAACAACATTTTCCTACGATGCACTAACCTTTGCAGACATATTAATCGTAGACATTCAGTGTGATTTCCTAAAAGAAGAGCTTGGGGATTTAAGGAGTGGGCGTGCTGAGATAAGCGCACTAGAAGAGAGTTTTAAGATCATGGCCGGAAAGATTAAGCCGAATTGCCTTGTACTTATTGAAACCACAGTTCCGCCCGGCACAACCGAGTATATCGCATACCCGATAATCAAGAAGGGGTTTGAAAAGAGAGGATTAACCGAAGAACCGCTCCTTGCACATAGCTTTGAGAGGGTCATGCCTGGCAAGGATTACGTCAATTCGGTTCGTGATTTCTGGCGTGTATGCAGTGGCGCTAATGCGGAAAGCAAAGAAAGGGTGGAGAGGTTCTTGAGAGAAGTGTTGAATGTGGAGGAATATCCAATAACTGTCCTCGATCGACCTATCGAGAGCGAGACGTGCAAGATCGTTGAGAACTCTTTCAGGGCTACCATCCTGGCCTTCATGAACGAGTGGAGTTTGTTTGCTGAGAGGAACGGCGTCGATATATTCAAGGTGATAGAAGCCATAAAAGTGAGGCCCACCCATAACAATATGATCTTTCCAGGACCGGGTATTGGAGGTTACTGTCTTCCAAAGGATGGTGGATTGGGTATGTGGGCCTACAAACATTTGATGGGCTTTGAAGATGATATCTTCAAGATTACCCCTGAAGCGATAAACATAAATGATACAAGGGGGCTCTACGCTGCCCAGCTTGTCAGAGATGCGTTGCGTAACATGGGAAGGATTGTTGCAGCCTCTCAAATAACCCTACTAGGTGCATCGTACAGAGAAGATGTTGCGGACACTAGGTACAGTGGTTCAGAATTAATAGCGAGAAAACTTGCGGAGATGGGAGCGGAGATTAAAGTGCATGATCCGTATGTGAAACACTGGTGGGAATTTGAAAAGCAGGACACGTACCCCTCTATCGGAAGTAGTTGGTCTCGTTTCTTTAGGAATCAGGACCACTTGAAAGAAATGAGGATCACTGCTAGGCTGGAAGATGCCCTCAGAGATTCTGAAGCTGTGGTTCTTTCTGTGCGGCACAGTGCATATTTGGAATTGGATCCCGACGAGATAGTGGAAATGGTCGGTAAACCTCTCGCTGTTGTTGACTGTTTTGGGATTCTCAATGATCAAAAGATAGAGAGGCTATTTGAACTTGGGTGTGAGGTAAAGGGATTGGGACGCGGGCATATACAACGGATTAAGAAAGAAGTGAGGGATCGAAGATGACGCCGGATAAAGGGGCGAAGATACTTGTAACGGGTGTTGCGGGCTTTATAGGATTTAGCCTTGCAAAACGCTTACTTGATGATGGTATCAAGGCCATTGTCGGGGTAGATAATATCAACGATTATTATGACGTAAACTTAAAAAATGATCGTCTTAAAGTATTGGAGAAATACCCTTCTTTCAAATTCATAAAATTGGATATCGCAGACAGAGAGCGGATGAAAGGGATGTTTTCTAAAGAGAGATTTGACATTGTAGTAAACCTTGCTGCTCAAGCGGGGGTCAGGTATTCTTTAATCAATCCGTATTCATACGTTGATGCAAACCTGTCCGGTTTCATTAATGTGCTGGAGGGATGCAGACATACAAAGGTTAAACACATTGTCTTTGCATCCTCGAGTTCCGTGTATGGAGCAAATACAGTTATGCCATTTTCCGTCCATCACAATGTGGATCACCCAGTATCCCTATACGCTGCGTCCAAAAAGGCAAATGAGTTAATGGCACATACCTATGCGCACTTGTACGACCTTCCATGCACAGGACTGCGTTTCTTTACGGTATACGGTCCCTGGGGCAGACCTGACATGGCCCTCTTTCTCTTCACAAAGGCGATCCTGGATGATGACACCATCAAGGTCTTTAACAATGGCAAGATGCAGCGTGACTTCACATATATCGATGATATAGTTGAAGGGGTTGTGCGTGTAATGGGGAACATACCCGAAACCAACCTCGATTGGGATAAGGGGAACCCCGATCCCGGAACGTCTTACGCACCTTATAGGATTTATAACATCGGTAATAATAACCCAGTGGAATTGATGGATTTTATAAAATGTGTGGAGGATGCCGTTGGTAAGGAGGCGAGGAAGGAGTTTTTGCCTCTGCAACCAGGAGATGTCCCGGCTACGTGTGCTGACATCGATGATCTGAAAATGGCAGTTGGTTTCAAACCTAGAACGCCGCTGCGAGAGGGGATAAGAAGATTTATCGAATGGTACCGTGAATATTACAAGCAATGAATCATCTGGCCTTTGCTCGGACTACCTTGCGAACCACCTTTCTTTTCGGCTTGTCTCTGTCCCCTTTTGCTTTGACAAGAACCTTTCTTACCTTCCGGGTTTTTTTGGAATGGGAACCCACTAAGGAAATGACAGGGGTTGATTCTTCTGAAGGGGATACCTTGTACTGACACCCTGCTCTGGGACACCAGAGACTTGTTATTCCTCTGGCATTCTGCTTTTCAACCAGGAAAGGGTTGTCACATTCGGGACATTTGATGGTATGGGGACGATACCACGTAATGAATTCACACTCCTTCTCAGAACAGACGTAAAATTTTTTCCCTATCTGGGTCCGTTCTGTAATCACTTCACCTACATGACAAACGGGACAGACCATCTTCATTGCGTGTTTGTCAATAGATTCGGTATGACGGCACTCTGGAAAACCCGAACATTGCCAGTACTTTCCGTAGATATCCTCTCCCTGTCTCATCCTCCGGCCACAATCGGGACAATACTTTTCTCCTATTCCATCTTCCTTTGTTTCCTGTCCTATTTCCTCTGAGGCTGACAGTTTGTCTTCTTTTTTTTCTGTCTTTTCCCATGGTGGTTCTTCTTTAGTTGTCTCTTCAATTCCAGGAGGTTTGGCTAACAACTCTTCCTCTTCGATCTTACCGGTAGGTTCTTCCTTGGCAGACATCTCTTCAGATGACTCGATAATCTCCTCAGCTTTACTCTCTGCAATCTTTTCGTTAATCACGATCTCTGGTACTCTATCTTTCGTGATAACTTCAGTCTTCTGAGCAATTTCTCTCTCTAAAGGTTGTTCTTTCCTTTGAGCGTTAATCTCTTCTTGTGTAGCATTGGTCACAGCAGTCTCTATCGACGTATCAATAGGCGGTGCCGCCCTTTCCGCAGGACTTTGTGAGCCAGGGATATCTGGGATTTCAGTCTTACCGTGGATTTTACTTTGACCGGAGGAAGGTCCTTTCTTATAAGGACGCGTCTTCATAGAGCGAAATTCAAATGTCTCTACCATATCGATTCTATGGTCTTTCCAGGGAATTTCTTGTATGAAAGACCTGTCCTCTCTTTCTTTTTCTCCATGGATATTCGAATATAGCTTTTGCTTATCATCAATAACAGGTTGCGGTTCTTGATGTATCCTTATGTTTTCTGCATTATGCGCCGAAACCCTGGTTTTCTCTTTTGCCTTTCCCTGCATATTCAAGGTCTGATCTAATTGAGACAAGGCATCCCACAGGTCTTTGCGACCGGAGATGACTTCATCAACTGTTTGCACAAAATAGGCGGATAGGGTTGTATTGGGCATAGTAGGGAAGGCACTATCCATATCCTCTACTAATATACCACACTTTTTGCTGGGATGTAGTGTTCCCTGTGGGGCGATTTTCAGGTAGTCCATTCGAAGCATGTCTTGCAATATGGCTGCCATATTAAAGTCCATGCTTATCCCCATCTCAGCAAGGTCAAAGAAGATTGTTTCCAGGGTATAATATTCAGGAGGTACGCCGCTGGTTAATTCGACGGAGGTTTTAACAATATTCAAGACCTCACCTTCCTGGAGATGGGCTAAGTATGAATCTGCAGCAAGGTCCTTCTCCGTCATGCTTTGATATAAATCAAGATGACCTTTCTCAGTAACGAAGAACCCGTCAACGGATAAAGTGCATTCATCCCCGGCCTCAATAACTACTTCGATCTTTTCTCCTGATGCTTCCTTCATCTGACTGGCTAAGGCCCGATTACGGATCAATACATAGAGGTCTGCAGCATCTTGAGAGAGGGTTGATGCCACCTGTTCCGGTGTAATCTCGGGCAGGAGAGGTATGATCGGAAGACCTTCGCTTTCATTCGCTGTCTTGCTTAAACCCAGCGAATTTTCTCCCTGAAATTTTGACAGATACTCCCGGAGGGCGTTTGCCATGCCGTCTGGTAAATCTGTTGACTCTGTGAGGAAGAAAGATATGAGCCCTCTATTTTGCCCGGCTATCTTCACCCCGTAAAAAAGCTCTTTCGCCAATTCCAGGGTCCTTTGGGGATCGAGCTTCAACTGCAGATATGAATCTTGGACTAAACTTAAGGTGTTGAACGGTAGAGGAGGATGAGTCTTTTTAGGAACACGGGATATCGATTTTATCGAGAAGTTCTTTCCCTCCAAGAGGCTGAGGGCCTTTTTGATTTCATCCTTTCTCCGGAATAGACCATCCTTAGTAATGTTTGCTGCAGTTTTAAGTCTGGCATCAAATTCCGCCTCAGTACCGGAAAACCTAACCATTATCTTTCTTTTGTTTAATGGAGAGAAGTTTCTGATCTCGTCTTCACGTTCGGCAAGTAAAAAGAGAACTGTAAGGGTTGGAAAATTGAGAGAAAGCCCATCAGGCCTTCTTGCACTTCCCGTCAATCTCTTGAGGTGCCTAACCAATAAATGATCAAACATCGTATTAACCTGAAAGGCAAAGCCGTTTTCGTAGTGATTGTCGACCGGTTTTTTCAGGCTCATTTCGATCGTTTTCTCGGTTAGGCTTCGAATACGGATGCGTTTTGGCGTTTTTCGTCCTTCAGTAACTGCAGTAATAAGCTCACTAATCATCCAGGACCAGTGTTCACCGCGCTGATCATTGTCGAATGCCAGGTAAATCTCTCTGTCAAGGGAAGACAGTATCTCACTGATAATTTTTTCCGCTTCGGGACTTGGCTTGAAAAGGAAAGGCCGATCATCCTTTTCTTTTTTCCTCCGGGGGGAGGGAACGATTTCCACAGGTGTGGTTGAAATTATTAAGGTGTCAATTTTTTGTCCCAAAAGGTCAACAAGGCTTGTTTCCTTAGCAGGAGATTCCACAAGAAAAAGGGGGTACACCATGATCCTCCTTCACAAAAAAAGCTACAGCAGGCAAGGGATAGGAATCTCCCGATGTCTTGTTGTAGACACTAAGGAACTGGAAATAAATAGTAAGGTTATCCTACAGAACAAGCAAATACTGAGCCAAAATATTAGAGAGGAGTAAAGAAGGGGGCAAACGGAATAGGTTTCCATCTATGAAAACCTATAGATCAGAAATTTTGAAACTCATTTGAATTATGCCTTTAGGCCATTGTAGCTCATAATTGAGTTTCAAAATTTCCGACCTGTGCAGTTACTCAATAATAGCGCCTATGACTTGAATAATCTTCTCCTCACTGCTTGATTCATTTTGAAGATTCTAAGTTCGCTGCGCTAAATTGCAGATAACTCGGTCGCAAGCTCCCTCAAACAATCTGCAATTTTCAGCTTCACTCACTAAGAATCTTTCTCAAAATAAATCAAGAAGGTTCGTTAAAGATCATTCAAGTCATATTCCGACCAACTGCACAGGTCGAAAATTTCTGATAGATAAAAGGAAGGTGGAGGGCAGGTCGTTACAGAGGGAGGCTTGACTCCTGCGCCTCCCCCTATAACAATTACTAAAGACCCATAGCTTCAGCTAATGCCTCACGATGACAATCAGAATCCCCGAAGTACACTCCCGCTGCCTTTACGCGCCTGAAATACAGCTGAAGGTCGTGCTCTTCCATAAAACCTGTTCCGCCAACTGATTGATGGGCAAGGGCTAATAGGCTTCGACACGAATCACTCACCCATGCCTTGGTCATGGCGACCTCTCTTTCGCATGAAAGCCCTTCACTTATTCTCCATGCTGCCTCATAGGTCATCAACTTCGATGTCTCAAGATAGGTGAGTATGTTTGCACAATGATGCTGAACTGCCTGAAAACTCCCCACTTTTTGGCCGAACTGCTCCCTCTCGGTGACCTGCTCTATTACCAACTCCAGCGCACGTTGACCGCCACCGATCATCTCAGCACATTTGGCGATCGCTGCCTGTTGAAGAACCTTCTCCATGATCGGCCACCCCTTATTGAGTTCACCGAGGATATTCTCCTTTGACACTTTCACCTTGTTGAATACGATCTCACTCAGCTTGTCTGCGGCAAATGTGCTGAGCGAAGCAATTTCCACACCCTCGCTCTTTGCATCAACAAGAAAAAGGGTGATCCCGTCTTTCTTGTTTTCTCCATCCTTTGTCCTTGCAACGCATATTATGTAATTGGCAAGATGGGCGTCCGGGACAAAGAGCTTTGTTCCGTTGAGCAGGAAATCACCATTACTTTGTTCCGCCTTGAGGGCTATCCTCTCCGCAGAATAACTTGCACCTTCCTCAACTAGGGCAAGGGTCACAAATATCTTACCCTCAGCGATCCCTGTGAGCAGTTCTTGCTTCTTATCTTCGCTTGCTGCTTCCATGATAGTTGTTCCACCGAGGACAACTGTGGACATAAACGGACCAGGCAGACAGGAATATCCCATTTCGATAAGAAGCACCATGAGATCAAGATAGCTGCCGGCAATACCGCCGCATTCTTCAGGGAACATCAAACCCATCCACCCAAGCTCTGCCATCTTTTGCCATAGCTCAGGTGTAATCCCTTTAGCATCCTCTTCCATTTCCCTTACAAATAAAGGCTGACATTCCTTTGAAAGAAAGCCTTTGGCCGAATTTTTCAGTAATTCTTGTTCTTCAGTGAAATCATAATCCATATCCACTTCCTCCTTTTGGTATTTGAATAATAGCATGCCCGCCTCTTTACCTTGGCAGCATCAATCCTCTTTGGGCTATAATATTTCTTTGTATCTCAGATGTTCCTGCATATATTGTCTCAACAACACTTGTCCGGTAATATTTTTCCACCTTGCCTTTGACTTTTGCCCATTTGGAGTCTTCTTTCAGTTGACCATACAGGCCCAAGATATCCATACCTAGATTGCTGATCCGCTGCGCCGTCTCTGTAGCGAATGTCTTTTCCATTGAAGACTGATAATTAGGGATGCCGCCCTTATCAAGAATATGAGCAAGTTGGTAGTAAAGGAGCATAGTAGCTTCGATTTCTATAGCCTGCTGCGCAAGTTTTTGACGAATGAGAGGATCTTTGGACAAGGGTTTGCCGTCCACTATAGTCTCCTTAGTGAATTCAACTATTTCATCAAAAATCCGTCTGTATCTGCCAAGGGGAAACATCCTCTCGAAATCCAGAGCAGCCATCAGATAATAGAACCCTTTGTTCTTCTCACCCACAAGACGGTCTTTTGGCACACGCACATCTTCATACACAACCTCGTTGGTCTGCCAGCCGGCCATGGTGACCATAGGACTGATCGTAATACCAGGACTGTCAAGATCGACTATCATCATGGAGATGCCTTTGTGTTTTTTTGCCTCAAAGTCGGTTCTGCAGGCAAGCCAATGACAGTCCGCAATATGGCAACTCGTGTTGAATAGTTTGTTTCCGTTCAACAAAAAGTGATCGCCCTTATCCTCCGCTCGAAGATTCAATGCAACCAGGTCTGATCCTGCCTGAGGTTCTGTATAGCCGAGGGCCATTTCTACTTCCCCACTGGCGATTCGCGGGAGCCACTCTTTCTTCATCTCTTCGTTCCCAAACCGTATGATCGTCGGACCAGCCATATGGGCACCTATGAAACCGAAAGGCAGGCCATGATAACCCATCTCTTCGCGGATCATATAACTTGCCACCTCGGATGCTCCTATCCCGCCGTATTCCTCCGGCCATGTGGGGGTGAGCCATCCCTTTGCCGCCAACTTCTTGATAATCTTTCTACCCTCAGGCCCTCCGTAAATATCACCCATGTCTTCGGTCTCTTTCAACATCTCCGGGGTTGATTCCTTTTTCATGAATTCACGTAGTTCCTCTCGTAATGCAAGCTCTTCCTTAGTAAACTCAAAATTCATACTGCTTGACCTCCTTTAAGTAAAATGCGATTTGGTTAACCCTACAATGTGATTTAATCACCCCCCATACATCTTGATATCTTGTTTCCAACATACAGGTACCAACTGCTACTGCCCATCTTTGGACTCAGGCTCATAGGCGAGCTTCCCATACACACTCTCATAAGATTTACAAAAAGGGCAAATCTTTCTATCCACGTTCTTGACGAACCAATAAGATACGCCTTCTTGGTTTTTCCTGGCTGTCTTGCATACAGGACAAATGTTCTTGCAGAAATTTGCAGCCCCCTCTTTGATTGACATGCTCGTTCCCTTCGTCAAATACAGGTTTGTTTCATAATAAATAAGACGCAAAGATTGCCTTTACCGGTCATACCATTTGACCGCCCTAAAAGGTAGAAGCATCCGTTACTAGGCTGTGTATTGAGCCCGCTCCGGCCAACCATCAGGATAGACCTGCCCCTGGGTCTCCCCCAGTTTTTTCTTGAACTCGGCCAGCCCTTTCCGTTCAAACTCCTTTCTCGATTTCTTGGGGATTCTGCCGTTTAGGATGGATTCGGAACGGAGACGACGGCCAATGGTCTTTTCCATCATAGTACCCAAATCCAGGAGACGATCTACGTCTATTCCGGTCTCGATGCCCATTTCGTCCATCATGACCGCCATGTCTTCCATTGTCACCAAACCAACAATATTAGGATCTTTGTAATAGTAAGCCCCTGTTCCGGTAACAGGAACCCCGTCTATGAAGTTGGTTGGCTGACCTCCGAGACCTCCTATGGTCCCCTCAAAGATATCGATGCCAGCCTGAAGCGCAGCCAGTACATTGGCCAACCCCCAGCCTCTTGTTACATGAAAGTGAGCCACGTGCAAGTCTGTATTTGGCATAGCCTCCAACACCATTGAAAAATAACGATAGACCTGATCCGGCGGCGCAGAACCGTCGTGATCGGCATGTTCTATGTCTGCCGCACCAATGTCCAGCCAACGCTTGGAAAACTCTACCGCATCTTCAAGCCTGGTAGGTCCGGAAATGGGACTCCCCCAGATTGTACTCACGCAACCACACATCTTGATCCCCACATCCGATGCCTTTTTTATGCACTCCTCCGCCTCTTTCCAATATGCCGGCAGTGATGTGCCTGAGTTGGCAAAGTGATGCTGTTCATCTGTAGAGACCATCATGAGGATTCGATCAGGTCCCCAACCCTCTTTCCTGGCCTCAACCGCCCTGTCCACGGATCGTTCTCTTATAGTGATCACAGTGAGTTCTATCTCATCCCAGTTTGTGCCGGCCTTTTTTAACTTCTTGCTGTTGCGCAGCCCCTTCAATAAGTCGTCCGCGTCTTTGAATTGAGGCATCCCTTTGGGGTTGCCAAAGTTCGTTACTTCCAGTTGCTTAAAGCCGCAAAGGATTAACTCTTCCAGATAAAAGAGTTTCGCTTCTGTTGGGATAAAGCGTTCCTCGTGCTGGAAACCGTCCCTGATGGTTATATCTCCTAACCTCACCTTCTTTGGATATTCCAAATCCGTCAAATTCACCCCCTCCGTTTCCTCTCATCTTCCCTTGTATATCGGTTTTCTCTTCTCTCTAAACGCATTAAGGCCCTCAAGCCGATCTTCTGTAGGTATTGTTATCGCATAGGCACGGGCCTCTATGCCCAGGCCGACATCGAGACTGCACTCCACCCCTTTGTTTATAGCAAATTTTGCCTGCTGTACAGCGATGGGGCCATTCTCCGCAATCCGTATTCCTATATCGACACAGGTATCCATCAACCGATCCGGTTCCACTACCTGGCTGACCAGACCGCAGGTTAGAGCCTCGTCTGCACTGATACGTTTGGCTGTATAGATAAGTTCTTTGGCCTTGGCCAAACCTACAATCCTAGGCAAACGCTGGGTGCCTCCCCCTCCCGGGATAATGGCCAGGCTCGTCTCCGTCAATCCCATTACTGCATTAGAGGAAGCTACTCGAATATCGCAGGCAAGGGCCAACTCTAAACCGCCCCCAAAAGCAAAACCATTAATGGCAACGATAACCGGCACCTTTACATCTTGAATACCAGAAAACGTGGCGCTGATAGTATGAATAAACCTCTTGACATCATCCGGAGACATAGTCCTTCTCTCAACGAGATCTGCTCCTGTACAAAAGGCAGCTTTCTTTCCCCCGATTGCCCCAGTAATAATAATTACACGAAGATCAGGATTGAAGTTTGCTTCTTTAATAGTGGCATTAAGTCCATTGAGAAGGGCAAAGTTAAAGCAGTTCATTGATTCTGGGCGATTAAGGGTTAATGTAAGGATACCATCCTGCTCTTCTTTCAAAAGGACATCTGACATCTTATTCACTCCTCAAAACTTGACATTTCCAAACACAGAGCCTGGGGTCGGCTGGTGCAAAGCTAGTTCGAAGGCTCTGGCCAGTACATCTCGGGACTCCTTGAGGGCGATAACGCCATCGTGAAACAGGCGCGCACCGGTGAAGAAAGGGTGGGCCTCTCGCTCGTATTTTTCCCTCATCATCGTATCAAACCTGGCTACCTCCTCTTCATCCATTTCCTTGCCTAATGCCTTAGCCTTCTTTCTCTCAAGGCTGCTCATGATGAAGGCTGCTGTCTTTCCGGACATGACGGAAGTCCTGGCACGCATGGACTGGAAACAGAACCTTGGTTTGTAGGCCCTGCCGCACATTCCATAATTGGCGGCTCCGTGATCAGGTCCTATAACCCACTGAATTTTGGGCACCTGAACCGTGCTGCAGGTCCTTACCATATCAGCTCCGTATTTACCGATGCCTTCCCATTCTTCTTGTTTTCCTACCATGTATCCTGGGGCTCCCTGGATGAATAATAGAGGGGTCTTATCATTTGCACAGCGAATCATCCATTCAGCAGCTTTTCTCGCCGCCTCGATAAAGATAACCCCGATACCGTTGGAAGCGATAACCCCTACCGGAATACCTTTGAGCCACATCTTGCCACAAACGATGGTATCACCACGTCCGGGTTTATACTCCTTCTTATATTCGGAAAAATAACTGTCATCTGCGATGCATTCTATGATTTCTCTTACATTAATGGCTCGGTAAGTGTCTTTTGGCAGTACATCATAGATTCTTTTCAAGGGCATTTTAGGCTCTTTGGAATCCCGTCTATCTATATGTGTCTTTTGGGGTGGATCAAATTTGATTAATTCTCGAAGCTTTTCTATACCTTCGCTCAGGCTTCTCACAAAATGATCGCATCCTCCTGAGTGTCTGGTATGTACGTAGGCGCCACCTAGATTTTCCATACTTATATCTTCACCTATAGCTGATTTAACCATAGGTGGACCTGCTAGAAAAGCGAAAGACATCCTTTCAATCATTATTGATTCACAGGCAAGATAGACAATATACGCCCCCCCTGCCGTATTGCCACCGGTACTCAAGGTATATTGTTTGATACCTCTTGCAGACATATTACACATATTATAAAACATGGAACCGAACATACCCTCATCTGCGAAACACCCCTCCTGCATAGGCAAAAAGATACCACCGGAATCAGCTATGTATATACAGGGTAGGCCGCACTCTTCAGCTATCTTCTGGGCACGCATGTGTTTCTTCAAGGTTATGGGGTAATACGTTCCTGCTGTCATACGACTCTCGTTACCAAAGATCATGCAGTCCTTGCCATGAACAACGCCCACCCCTGTGACCAGACCGCCACCAGGTATGTGGGGCTGTTCCGGATAGCCGATCTCAAAACCGGCGTCCAGACCCACCTCAAAGAATTCTGTGTCAGGATCAATCAACTGGCCGATGAGTTCTCTCACCGGTCTTTTTCCTTGTTTCGCCAATCTGTCGAGCTGCTTTTGCCCTCCGACATCGTATGCCTCTTGCCTGTGGTCGAAGAGTTTCTCCTCTTCCTTCATCCAGTGCTCTCTGTTTTCACTTAGCTCTTTTCCCTTTTCAATAATCTCTGACACCATACCTCCCCCCTAGCGATAACAAACAGGGCTGACACAAAAACCCGTGTTCTTATAGCTCATGAAACATAGCTCATGAAACATTGCTGTCCCCTGACAACATGATCCTTGCGACCTGTTATGCTCTCATTTTGTGTCCTTGCGCATACCCCGTTGGTATTCTTTCCATGACCTAATCCTGTACCAAAAGTTCATTATCCTGGCAAGAGGATTCAATATTGAGAAACCCTGATATTTACTATCATTGATTTGCATCAAATGAACAATGATAACCGTGATGTTGTCTTTCCCCCCGCGTTCATTAGATAGGCATACCATCTTTTCAACCCGCTTTTCCAACATGATAGATTCATCAACCGTGATTTCCTTAATCTCATGGTCCTCCACTAAATCGGTCAACCCATCTGAACAAAGGACTAAATAGTCGCCTTCTCGAACAGGGTAGTACGCAATGTCAGATTCAATGGTATCCTTCTGCCCGATTGCTCGGGTAATAATATTTTTAAGGTTTGACCTTCTAGCCTCTTCGGGGGTAAGTATCCCCTTGTCGACCTGCTCCCTCACCAAAGAGTGGTCTTCGGTAATCTGTTTGATGGAGTCCGAAGAGACTCGATAGATACGGCTATCACCCACATTGGCAACAGTATACCCTTGCGAGGCAAGAAAAACCAGAACAAGGGTTGTACCCATACCCCTTTTCTCTTCATCTCTCATGGATAATTCATATACCTCTTGATTAGCAGATTCGATGGCTTCTCTTATCATAACACCAGTGGAAGGCGGGGGAGATAGAAAGATGCTCTTGAAAAAGTGGGGCTTTTTTAAGTTTCTTGACGGATTTTCTTTGATGGCTTTAAAAATGGTTTCTATGGCCATCTGACTGGCCACATCACCAGCCTTGTGTCCTCCCATACCATCAGCCACCATAAATAGCCCCAGCTCTGTATCCACGAAAAAGCTGTCTTGGTTGTCCATTCTGACTTTACCCTTATCGCTGATGCCGGCAGACCCAATCCTCATTATATCTCCGTGGAAATAATCCTCAAGTCCCTAGCCAGTTCCTTAGGGACTGGGACGAAATAATTTCCCCGTTTGTTCATCTCATCTTCAGGCCATCTTTGCCCGATCTTCAAACACAAAATCCTCAAAATAGTTCGACTATTCCTGCGGTTTTGCGTTTTCAGATCGAACAAATCTAACCTAAATCTGAGCGCCGACTTGAGGAAGTTATTTCGGCCCCGTCCCTTAGTAAAATTTAATATATGGGAATCTGTAGAGAACAGGCAAAAAAGTTAAAAACATGTAAGTATCTTTGAAAAAGCCTTTTTTGCAACTGCCCTGACCCATATGAAATGTTATGAAAAGAGAAATAGGTTGTTACGGATCTGAATAGAGTCCCCATTTACCAGAAGGGTATCACCTTCGGGCTTATATCCGTTGAGTTTGGTAGAGACCAGAGAACCCTTGTCCACGAGGTAATACTTGCCTCTCTTCTTGAGGATAGAAGCTTGAACCTTGGAGATCAATAAACCTGAAACTATCATGTCGCAATTGGGAGCTCTACCGATGGTGGTCATATCCTTTTTCAGGAGCAACTCTTTTGGACTAGCCTGGCCGGAAACGAGAGTAAGCTTTCTTCCATGCATCTCCGTGGGGGAGGTGGACTGAACTCCAACCTGCCCAGGGGTAACGATCATTGTTTCACCCATGCTGCTTGAGCGTGGCTGAAATGATTCTTCTAGGGCGGTTTCCGTGAATAAGAGGTTAAACTTTCCTATCTGTATTGAGTCATCTGAAGACAAGGTAATCGGTTTACTGATTTTGCGTCTATTGAGGAAGGTTCCATTGGAACTTCCCAGGTCACTCAGGAGATATGCATCATCTACAAACTCTATGCTTGCGTGCTCTCTGGACACAATAACATTGTCAATAACCACACCACAGTCGTGGTTTCTGCCGATAACAAGCTTCTTTTTATCGAGGTTGAAAGTCTTCAATTCCCTATCTTTTAACATCAATGTTAATTTAGCCATTGGTCACCTCCCACAAAAACGGATTTAGTGGAATTTATTATTTCATTATTATCATTAATATTTAATCTTTGTCAAGCTTAAGTCTTCAGGATGCAGGGGAAAATCAGGTTTAGCACGAGTTGAGCAAGGAGGAGCTTGGCATTTTTATTTTATCAGAAATTTTGAAACTCTTTTGAATTATGCTTTTAAGCCATTGTCAGGGGGACTATTCGTTTACTTCTTATGAACTACTTTGTCATAAGGTATTCGTTCTTCCTGTAATAGTGGCTTGTCTGTAGATAGGGATTTGCGAGAAGGCTTTACGTATAACAAGTAACCGAATAGCCCCCCCCGACAATTTGTAGCTCATAATTATAGTTTCAAAATTTCTGTTTATATGCTACAGGAACTTTATTTATTTTTATGCTTTTGAATAACTAAGCCTTGGCAGAAAGGCCTTTACAATCTCCATAAACATTGTTATGGTGGTATAAAGTAACGTAACTTCTCAAAATGATGAAATAATTCGTCAAAGATTATTCAAATCATATAAATCATATTCCGACCAACTGCACAGTTTGAAAGATTTTGATTTTTTTTAACGCCAACACCCTGACCAACACCCTGACCAACACCCTGAATATGTGCTCCCCAAAAATCTCAATGTCGTTCATAAAAGTGCTCCTGTGAGCTACGGCAGAAGTCAGGTGCCCATAGTTATTGAGAAGATACAAAGTAGCTTTATTAGATCTTATTCATAATCCAGCTAACCGCTGTCTGTCAAACACCACCCGTTAAATACCAAGCAAGCCCGCATTTACAGTTCCAACTATCTTTGTCAGGGGAAAATTTGTAATGCAATACAAATTTAGCTCCCTATGTCTATGTTGCCCACTAGACTTTGGTCAAATAATACAGAATTTTCAAAACTCAATTATGAGCTACAAATAGCCTCCCTGACAATGGCTTAAAGGCATAATTACAAAAGAGTTTTAAAATTTCCGGTTTATATAATTTGTCAGAGGTCAAAATGACCCTTTCACCATCATTAATCTGGTTTTTTGTTGGAGTTGTCTTTTTAGTCGCTGAGTTGTTAGTACCAGGTTTTATTTTAATTTTTTTTACTGCCGGAAGTTGGATTGTAGCAGTTGTTAACTGGCTGCTTGATGTTGAGTTAACAGTCCAGGTTCTTATCTTTATCTTTTCGTCATTACTTTTGCTTTTTACATTACGAAAATACAGCTTGGAGACATTCAAAGGAACGACTCGTGATAATATTGATGATAACTATGCAAATTCAAAGGTTGGGAAAATAGCAATCGTTACAAAAGCAATAAAGCCTAATATGCCAGGGGAAATAAAATTCATGGGTAGTTTTTGGAGGGCTATTGCTGACATGGAGGTTGAAGAGGGGCAATCAGTTTTAATAGAAAATCAGGAGAGCGAGGACGGCCTTACTCTCAGGGTAAAACCTGTATAAGGAGGGGAGACATGAGTGAATCATTAATAGTAGTTGGCGTCTTGAGTGTAATTATCATTGTTTTATTGATAAAAACTGCCGTTATCGTACCTCAAAGGTATGAATACATTGTTGAACGACTTGGCAAATATAGTAAATCTCTAACTGCCGGATTCCATATTCTTATCCCTTTCCTTGATAAGATCGCCTACAAACGTTCCCTAAAAGAAGAGGTGATGGACATTCCATCACAGGATTGCATTACAGCCGACAATGTATCCGTTTCAATCGATGGTATTCTTTATTTACAGGTGATCGACAGTAAACTTTCCGCTTACGGCATTGACGATTATAAAATTGCGGCTAGCCAGTTAGCCCAAACATCTCTCAGATCGGTGATAGGTAAAATTGAGCTAGACAGGACATTTGAAGAACGTGAGAGATTAAATCAGCAAGTAGTTTCGGCGATTGATGAAGCTGCCCAAAATTGGGGAGTCAAGGTCTTGCGTTATGAGATTAAGGATATAACTCCGCCTAAAAGCGTAATGGACGCAATGGAGAAGCAAATGAAGGCAGTGCGGGAAAAGCGTGCAGCTATTGCAACATCCGAGGGTGACAGGCAATCTAGAATTAACCGTGCAGAAGGGCTTAAGAAAGAGGCAATTGAGGTGTCAGAAGGGGAGAAACAGAAGCGCATTAATGAAGCTGAAGGACAGGCAAAAGAGATTGAACTCGTGGCACAGGCAACCGCTGAAGGAATCAAAAAAATTGCTGATTCTCTGAGTTTTTCCGGTGGGGAAACAGCCGCAAATTTACGAATTGCTGAAAAATATATCGCGGAATTCGGGAAATTAGCCAAGGAGAATAATACAATGATAATCCCTGCGAATATGGGGGATATCTCTTCAATGATTGCGACTGTAATGTCGGTCTTGGGCAATGTCAAACAAGCAAATCAATCCCACGATTCCTAACGAGTATCCATCCATAAATGGCTATTTTCCGCAATCTCTGCGTCAGGCTCATGCCAGCAACCTGGATCCTCTCCCATGAAGTCTCCGGCCATAGCGGCTGCTCCTCTGCATCCACCGCAGGCATACTGGTACTCACATCTACCGCATTTACCCGTTACTTCCCTTGATTGCAATTTCTTCAATAATGGTGAATCGGCCCAGATGTCCTTTAACCTATCTCTTCTAATGTTGCCGACCTCTATCTGTAACCCTACCGGACACGGGACGATCTTACCATCCACTGTGAGACCTGCCCCTACGATCCCAGCCCCACAACCTAATGACACCTCTTTTGAATAGGGATCGATACAACTCTTTTGCATTTCTTGATTTACTATAAAGATATGGGGAAGTTCAGAGGTTATGGTGAGGGTGGGGACGCTGGTTTGTATTTCAGCTAAAAACTTCAGCATCTCCCCCCTTTGTTCTTTGGATAAACAGAGGTGGGCTAGCTTCTTAGCCCTTCCTATGGGCGCCATGTCCCCTGCTTCAAAGATACCAACGCCGAGATCGGAGGCGAGTTTGACCATGTCGGGAAGCTCATCATAATTTAATGAGGATATGGTTGCCTCAATCCCTACATCAGGAAAGCCAAGGCCGATGCACTCAACTATCGCATCCACTGCCCTGTAAAAAGAACCTTCTCCCCTTATCAAATCGTGGGTTTTTGACTTTGCTCCATCAAGGCTTACTCGTATCTGGTTGACACCGGCTTCTCTCAACCGCTGCGCTATAGACCGATCAAGGGAGAATCCGTTTGTGTTGATCCCCACTGAGACCTTCTTCGACGCATACTCTGCCAGGGCGAATATGTCTTTTCTTACCAGTGGTTCTCCTCCGGCCATCAATAGGTGCTTTATACCGGCTTCAACCATGTTGTCTATGGCCTTAAACGCCTCTTCAGTAGACATCTCATCCTCAGCAGGTTCTCCTGCTTCCACTCCACAGTGAATACAGCGTAGATCACAGGCACGGGTCAACTCCCAGGCTATAACCACAGGATGAATCAGCTGAGAGACCTTCCTTTGATATTTATACCAGGTAAAGTCGAGGATATCTGCAGGAGAAAAGCATAAATCGTTCATAGGATTTCCTCCTAATGCCTTATGAGAAT